>JAABUJ010000088.1_pt1 | contig 202510 bp, 252 predicted proteins | sample 5559131 | NCBI WGS metagenome assembly JAABUJ01 (sample SAMN10711875, study PRJNA513366) | rock metagenome | isolation source: Antarctica rocks | place: Antarctica: Victoria Land, Mt New Zealand nord | collected 2016-01-07
CAGCCGCTGGGCAACGGACAGACGCTGCAGCGCCTGTGTCTGTGTGAGTACGGGCTTGTCAAAAATCACCTTTGATGTCTCCAGGACGTGATTGTTGAGATGACTAACGAGGACGGCGTGGGCGGCGTGGACTACTCGTTCGAGTGCATCGGCAACGTGGGCGTGATGCGCGCGGCGCTGGAGTGCTGCCACAAGGGCTGGGGCCAGAGCGTGGTCATCGGCGTGGCGGCCGCCGGCCAGGAGATCTCCACGCGGCCCTTCCAGCTCGTCACGGGTGCGCTGCCATTGCATATGCGGCTATCTGGATGCATGTCTGAGTGTAATGGTGCTGCCTAACATGTCAGCTTGAGTGCATTTGCATAGATAACTAGACATGCTGAGCTGACAAGGCCTAATCTTCCTCCGTGCGGAAGACTATTTCAGAGCATCGTAAGTGCAAAGCGTCTTGCGCTGTAGACAGAATGAGGATTGCGCTCATTCTCCCATGTTCCACATTCCAAACGTGATACGGGATGGCACATTAGCCACTGTGCCATGAGCATGCGCTGTTGAGACAGAGCCTGCTCGGTGGCGCGGCACCGCGTGCAGCTCACACCAGCCTGCACGCTGTGCAGGCCGCGTGTGGCGGGGCACCGCATTCGGCGGCTTCAAGTCGCGTGAGGACGTGCCCAAGCTGGTCAAGGACTACTTGAACGGCAAGTTCCGCGTGGACGAGTACGTCACCCACACCATGAAGCTCACCGACATCAACCAATGCTTCGAGCTGCTGCATGCCGGCAAGTGCCTGCGGTGTGTCATGATCGCGGACGACCTGTGAGCAGACTTGGAGCCCAGTGTGCGTGCAGAGCTCTGTTTCACGAACGAACGAAGTTTTCTGTGGCAGACGCTAGTGGCAGCAGATCATGCCGATGTGCAGTGCTGGGCTCGTCCACCCGACCGCCAGTGTCAGCGCAGATCTTGTGTTTGCATCTTGACGTGGGTCACATGCAAATCTTGGGAGTGCAGCTGAGCTGAGGGCACAAACAGAGAGGGCTGAAGGTGGGCAGAGCTGGCAGTGCTGCTTATATGGTCAGGCACGTCGCTCACGACTGCACGTCACGTCCTGGCAGATTTGCATTGCAGCTCAAGAGCATGGGCCCCCTTCCCTGTCATGCATTGCACTACACATGGCCTCCTCAGCTGCAATGAAGTGCTGGATAGTGAGCAGCGGGCCAGGCCAGGTTCTGGCGGGCTTGGCGCGCTGCGCAGCAGTGCTCCTTGACCCGTCAGCACGTTGAGACGCCTTGCTGCCTGTGCCTCTGGCATGGCGGTATGCAGCGGCTCTGGACCTGCGCTTCATGCGCTGGGCCTTTGGCGGGGCAGCGCTGCGCTGACATCCCCTGTCGCCTGGCGGCCGTCGCGCTGCTGGCACATCCGCAAGGGACATGCTGGGGATGCCCGGCTGGAGGCTCTGTGACCGGCTTGCTGGCATGCAGTACGGCTGAGCGCATGCATGGCTGCTCATATGTGCTCCCGCAGCAGAAGCAGGGCCTTCTGGAGTGTCTCGCAGCTTTCCAGCAGTGAGCATCATGCTCTCAAGAACTTCAAAGCTGCGCAGGCTGCCAGGTTTCATCGAAACCGGGGCAGGCAGCGGGCTGCTCTCCTGTGGTGCAAAGGGTGCGAAGACGGCAGCGCTGGCATCAGCTGGCAAGGCGTTGGGTGCTGTCTGGATGGAGTGGACAGGGGGCCCCGGCGTGTAGATAAGCTCGCAGCGCTGCATCTTACACCCGGTGGTGCTGGTCACTAGAGCACAACCGTTGGCTGGTCTGTGAAGCACTGTCTGCGGTGCGCCTGCACTCTGCTGTGCCGTTCAGCGATAGCTCCTGTGCAGGACTTAGCTTACACATTGGCAAGATAGGTTGAACAAGGCACACCTGAAGCCGCTTGAGCACATGTGCTGGCATCTTGCACTGTCTCCAGCGGTTGCTGACCAGAGCTGCCCTGGTTGCACAAACACACCTTCCACATCTTTATGCTGTCATGCTGTGGAGCAACTACTCAGCACCACAGAGCTTCGCACCGACTTTGCAATAGACCTGATCACAGCCTCTGCCTCCTCGAAGCTCCGGACGTCAGGGCAAGCGAGCGTGGCAGAGGCTGGGAGCTTTGCTGCACAGCTTCCCTGCACCACAGCTCCTACGTGCACTACATCTTCGTATGCAAAGTCTGCGTTTGACATCATGCTGCTCAGCGTCTGTGCAGGGATGTAAAGCACTGCCAGCATCTTGCAACTGCGCACCCACCCTCATACGTCAGACGCGAGGCACAGTCCGGATCTGACATGCCAGCGGCAACACCAAAGCACAAGGTGGATGCCGGTCACGAGAAAGTGTCCAACAATGAACAAGCATTGATGAAATGTGTCAAGCAAGATCAGTACTGCAAGATCAGTATGGCATGCAGACCCTGCATGCCACTGGATGTGCATGTTCTGATAGATGCAGGCACTAGATTTCACTCATTCACTCCCTTCAAGCTGCAGCGCATATCCCCTTGACTGCCAACTGAGCAGCCAGGGCAGGTTCCTGCTGCAGATCACTTTGCCACGCGTGGGACTGAATTGCAAGCCACAAGCAGCCTCACCATGTTCTACAGCCCGGACAGGTGCGCAGAACGCGTATTATGTGTGCACCTCGCTTGTGTTAATGTGCAAGCCAGGAGGGTCAAGCTTACCAGCAACCTTGCTATTTGTCTGTGTGTGGGAGCAGGAGACAGGCAGCAGCCATGGCCTGTGCGCAAGGTGTCCCCACCAGCGTGCAACAGCCAGGCAGCTGGTCTGCAGCACCCAGGCTGCCGCACCTGCCGATGTCGCTGTCGCAGAGCATAGGGGCCGACACACCCCAGCGAGCAAGCTTGCACCGTCCTGGTCAGCAGCCGAGGCTGGTGACAGCTGCGCGCTATCCTAGCGTGTTTTCCAGGCCGCCAGTCCCCCGCTCGCAGTCGCCGCTGAGGCGCCTGGCAGAGCGCACTGCTGAGCGCACAGGGTCTCAGCTGCTACCATCGCAGGATGAGCCTCAGGTCTGCACCTCAGGCACAATCACAGCTGGTGCAGATGTCTGTGTCGCTCAAGCTCAATCGCTGCAGCTTCATGCTGGTTCCCTTGCTGAGCACCAGTCTGAGTGTGGTCACCATCTGCATGCAGGAAGTGCCGGTGTGCCTGTCACAGCCAAACCCTGGAGTCCAGTATGCGCAGCCTACATCAGTGCGCGGCTGCCTACCACAGCGTCCTACAGCCATGTACATCACCTCGCCGCCAGCCATGCAGCTTGCAACTGAAAGCCAGCCTGCACTGTCTACCCAGGACCCTTGCATGAGCTCCCAGCACCCTGCAGCCACCCCGGTGCAGCCCGGTGCCGCCGCTGGCAGCTTCCAGAGCCTGCAGGGCATGGCTGGTGGGGCGTCAGCCACTGCCACAAAGCTGCTCGACCAGATTGCGCGCATGAGCTCCTGCGAAGATGCCATGGACCGTGTGACTTCGCGGTTGGCCGGCGTCGAGGAGGTCTGCAACCGGGTGGAGGCAGCCATGGCAGGGCTGCATGCGGTCGTGGGGAGGCAGGCTGTGGCGACACCGCTGCCTGCGGTCGTCCAGCTGTGCGAGCAGGCCACGCAGACGGCTGCCATCCCACGACAGGGCAGCCGTCGCACAGCCGGCACACAAACGAGCCTGCCAGTCATGCCCGCGGGGCCAGCCAACCGCAGCAGCCCTCTGTTGCAGAGCGCTGCACATGTCTCTGGCGCTGTTAGGGAGGAGGCATTGCTTGCAAGAAGCTCACAGCCACAGGGCCCTGCTGCAAGCGCCAGCAAGCACACTGTAGCAGTGCAGCAGGCCCCGTTGGGAACGCGGCCATGTATCGCTGCTCCAAGCCATGCTGCCGCATGCTGCCCCCAGCGGACGGGATCGCACGCCGAGCAGCCAGCCAGCCGGGGCCCAGCCAGGGCCGGACGACCTGAGGCGCGCGCGCCTGCAGCAAAGCCGCAGCCGGGCCCATGGCGCAGGAAGGCATCCGCTGACCCCATGCTGCGAGCTGCGGCCGCGCCGGTGACGGTGCTATCCGACAGCAGCTCGGCCTGCGCTCCGGCCGCGCGACCTGCGGCCGGGAATGGCAGCGTGCAGCATGGGATCCAGCCATCGGGCAACTGTGCGCGCCTGCCGCCTGCCGACATGATGTCTGCGCGGCTGTTGCCGCTGCAAGGAACTGCACAGGTGAGCGGCCTTGACATGGAGGCAGCGCACCTTCCTTGCTGCTGCTGCGTCTGATCAGGCTCAATGTCAAACACGAGGGACCACGCAACGCTTTGTGCATGCTGACCATGGTGATATACAGGTGGCCATGCGGCAGGGACCAGCAGCCACCTGCAGTGCTGTTGGCCGCCGCTCGCCAGCGACAGCGACAGAGATGTCTGGCCGGCCTGAAGCAGCAGCAGCACAACCAGAGGTGGGCAGGCCTGCCGTAGACAGTGCGTGATCCTTGCGCATGCCGGAGCAGCCGCTGCATGCGCTCAATTGTACTGAAGCGCATGCCACTGCAGGATCCCTTTGCCATGTTGACAGCACAGCGGGAGGTCGATGCGGGCCCTGGCGCCAGCATGGCGCGTGATGGCAGCGGCGGCGGCAGCAGCGAGGCGCCTTTGCCAGGCAAGCGGCCAGCCCTGGATGATGACGGGGAACCAGAGGACGTCGCGGACGAGGACATTGCGCGCCTTGTGCGCGAGCGCATGCTGCAGCACCGCCTGAAGCGGGCGAGGCGCCGCCGCGTGCGTGCATGACTATGCGGCTTGAGCAGTGATATGTCAGAAGTTGCAGTCTGTGGCTGTCGTGCCTGATCATGAGCAGTATAATCGCAAGCCCTAGGGCATGAAGGGCTTGCATGCCAGCCATGGTAGCTACGCCAAGTGGAGGACCCTGAGCAGTACCCTGTAGTGTCACGCTCTTGCCAATCAGCAACCCCCAACAGATCACCCAACAGGCATCACTCAAGCTTCTTCAAACCCAGATCCTCCGCATTCACGATGCTAGGCGACGCCTTCGGTACATCATCGACAGGCCCGTCTACAAATGGCAGCACGTCCATGTCTGTCCACACCGGGTGGCCGCTCAACCGCGCCGCCACGTTGCATGCTGCCAGCGTCGCCTGCCAGAGGCGAAACCGTCGATTGAGAACTCCAATCACCGCACTATGTAGTGAGCATGCTGAATTCACAGGCATTTATGACAATTAACATGAGGTCAGATAAAATGCTTGTCACATAGTAGTTCGACTGTTGGGCTGGTTCGCCCTCATGCGCGATCACACCTTAACTCACCAAGCGCACCGCTACAAAGATGAATCACCAAGCCACAGCTCTCACAGTGGGCAGGCAACAGGCTGTCAAGCCCGGCACCCTCGGCGCAAAACCCAGGTTGTTTTGACACATGGGGCAGCGCACCATGCCGGACCGCGTCCAGAGCGATGCTGACGCGATGTGCGGCACAATGACGGCGTTCTCGCACTCCGCCAGCCCGGGCTTCATGGCGGGCTCGTCCTCAAACACGTCCAGGCCCACCCTGTCGGTCAGGGAAGGGTGTGCATGTGTCAGCAAGGATGTCAGCAGGGAACAGGCTGCATGAGCCAGGCGCCCTTCTTGCCTTGCCCCCGGCGCGCTGCAGACTCGCGTGTGCCGGCCGTACCCGCATGCGCCTCCAGCACTGCCCGCGCTTTAATCAATCATCCAGTGGCTTTAAACGGCGAGGAGGACACCATCTCGTAGGCTGCACATGCCTTTCGCAGGAACCGACACGCCTGCTTCCCCTGCCAGCACCAGCCCAGCCAGGCTGGGAACCCGCGGAGCCGCGGCCGCCGCGCGCGCCTGAACTCCGGGTTGGCCTGCAGGTGCGCCACGAGCGCGGTCTCGTCGATGACGGGCCCGCGCGACGCGTTGACCAGCACCGCGTCGGGCTTCATCATGCCCAGGCGCTCCGCGTTGATCAGGTGCTTCGTGTTCTCGTCCAGGTTGCAGTGCAGGCTGACCACCTGCACGCGCGCGTGCCCCGGCGCGTCGGGGGTGCGGCGCCGCCGGCGCGGGAGCAGGCGGGAGCCGAGTATGCTGCTGCATATGGCTTCGCGGCACCACACGCTGTGCTGGGGATAAGGCGCGCATGCCACCTGCTAATGTAGTCGTGGACGTACTGCCACTTGTATGAATGGGGCGGGATCACAGCAAACACGTGACGCACAGGCCTGCTGTACGCGAGGATGCAGACATGGACCCCAGCGGCCATTGTTGAGTGAGTTCCTGCGACTCCTGGGGGTTTCACTCAACCCCTGCATCCAGAGCTTGGCATCGGGTAAGGCCGAGCAGTCATGATGTAAAAGGGCATTCGGAGGCTGGCAGCGAGAGCTGGGCCGGGCCGCGCACGTCGGCGCGCTTGAGCACGTCCTCCACCGTCTCCAGCTTCTCGATCGTCACGGCGCGCTCGCCCTTGGACTTGAGCAGCGCGCCGTACTCGCCAATAAACTCCTCCAGCTTCTTGTTGGGGTAGGGGTCGAAGTAGACAATGTCCATCTTGTGGCCCTCGGCGAGCATGCGTGCGTACGCGGCGCCGATGCGCCCCGCGCCGACGATGCCCACCGTCTTGTTCTGCGCGCCGGGCGGCGCGCCGGCGCTCGGCTGCGGCCTCAAGGCGGGCGGCGGCCGAGCGGGTCTGCTCCACCTTGCGCAAGCATCACATTGGCCGTGCACCCTCCACGCTGCAGGGCAATCTTCATCAGCGCGCTGCACGAGCAGCCGCTGCGCGCGACGCGACGCCTCAACTGCGCCCCTCCAAGCGCCGACGCGCAGCAGGGCGCGCGCCTGCAGCAGGCTGCCGACGAACAGATTGGGCAGCCAGCCCTTGTACTGCCCCGCGCGCATGAAGCGGTCGCCCTCGACCACGCGCCGCGCGGCCGCCAGCGTCAGCGCCGCCGCGAGCTCCGCCGTCGTCTCTGTCAGCACGCCTGCTCCGCGCCAGCCGCCCGCCAGTCAGGTGAGTGGCGCGCTTGGGCGCCAGGCTGCAGCAGGCGTTGATGCAAGCCTTACGGGGTGACAGCCGTACACCACCACTTTGTGCGCGCACCACTGGCGCTCAGAGATGACATGCAAGAGGGGCCAGGAGCGCAGCGCTTCAGCCGCAACATGCAGTGAGAAGAGCAAGCCGAGTGTGGCGGCATGTGCGCTCGTCATTATCCTTCCAATCGTGCTGTGCGAAAGGCTACTGCTCAGTACCACACGGCGCGGAGCAGCACGCTGACACACGTATCGTCCAGGCTGCGCCACGGTAAGGGCGGGCGGGAGCGTAGCAGCTCGCCGCACCCGGCGTGTTGCCCACCGCAATCTTGTTCTCTGTGGCCGCGGGCACTTTCACGTTGTTGTACCCGACCGCATAGTTGGAGTACACTTCGCCGCCGGCGCCGCTTAGTGCGCTGAACAGCTCCTGCGACCAGTCCTGCGCACACATGGCGCGGCTGTGACGGCCACCACGTTGCTGCACTGAGGTGCGCACGCGCCGGGCTGCTGTTATCGCTGCTTGGCCTGCTGCACGGCACACAAGCTTCCCCGACAGAAAATGTGTCCTCACATGTGTGCCCAGGCGCGCTTGCCGCTCAACGAGTGTGCGGAGGTAGAAGCAACTACAAGCAAACACGTTGGCAGAGCTAGACTGCGAGACAGTGCAGGGCTACTGCGGGCGCTGGCGCCAACCTCTGTGAGCTGGCCAATCACGCCGTGGCACTTGCTGCCGATGAGCTTCTTTATGGTCGCCACGTCCAGGATGGTGTCCTCCAGCGTGCACACCTCCACCCGGCAGTCCGCCGCGGTGAGCACCTTGAGCCAGCGCTCGCCGGGCAGGTTCTTTGTGACCACCACGCGCTTGGCGCCGCCCTCATTGTGCACCTGCGCAGCCAGGCAGCCTTGTATGACAACCCACGTTCAGTCTTCAGCGAGGGGCAGCTCTGGGCAGGCTCCTCACGACCACCACTCGTTTGGCGCCCCCCTTGGTTTGCGCCCGCCGGCAGCCGGCAGGCTTGCAGTTCCCTTGGTCAGCTACTCACTGCTAGCAGCTCGCAAAGACTGCTGCTGAACTGAAACAGCGCGAGCTTTGCGGCCCAAAACGCACAGCACTGATACATCTATATCCTATAGGTGCGTCATTTCTTTCATACCAGCAAGTCCCTGAGAGCAATACTGGCTGTGAGGCACAGACCTGCACTGGTACACCGTCTGCAGACGCTTCGGACGCCATCAAGCGTGCATGCACATGCGCTCGGCAGGGCAAGGATTGCAGGCCGCGCAGCTGCTGCAGGGCCCGCCTGAGGGCCATTAGGTGCCGTTGTGTGTCGCGCTCAACGAGCGCAGCAAGCTGGATGGGTTGCTTCTTCTTGTACTATCTGCTTTGCAGCAGAGCCCTAGACCACTTCTACATGGCCGTTTGCATCCATTGCATTGCTATGGAGTGCCTGGCGCCCATCAGACACCTCTTGCACGCAGCATTGTGCACCTAGGACATCCTCACAGCACAGAAACCAAAAAGCAGTGAGCACACGAGGCGTAGCAGACTATGTCAGCATGGCAGAGAAAGTCAGTCAGCAAAAGAGACGCGTGCCCCAGCTCGTCCATGCTTTATCGGGCTATAGATACAGATCGGCTGGCCTGTCAAGACTGCGCTCACTGCATGCACGTTATGAGGTCCACGCCAGCGACCCACTACTGCATCATGCATGCATGTGCTGCCATGCCCCGCATACGCCCGCTCTAGTCTAGCAAAAACCCTGTGAGGACCCCTGGTGCTTCACCACCTGCCACTCCTGCCGGCAGCCCATGGAGGGGGCCATGCTGCAGGCAGACCCATGCGCGCAGGGGAAAAGCACTTGGGAAGCCGCTTGCAGCATTCCGTGTCAAGAGACCAGCACAACACAAAGCGACACCAAGGGCAAAGCCGGACCTGTCTATACACCACCCAGACGCCGCACGTGTGTCAGCTCACTCGAGGCCGTCGGCTGCATGTGCATGCCTCCAGCGCCCTCGCGTGCCGGCGACTCCCGCTCGGGCTAGGGACCCTCTTGAGCGCCCCCTAGCACCCTATAAAAAAGAACAGGCCAGGCGCGAAGGGCAGGCGCAAAGGGCAGGCAAACGAGCGATTGCTGTGCCCCTGCGGCTGCAACGGGCTCACAGCCCGCCTGCGCGGCTGGGCTACTGTGCGATTTAAATCCATGCTTAAATGAATCCATGCAAAATCCATGCTTGCTTTAAAAGTCGTCTGCCGCTAGCCGATGAGACGTCTGGGATCGCCCGGCTGCCCCGCCTGCACGGCTTGTGACAGGCTCCGACCAGGAGGACCCTCCTTGCTCACCCGGAGTCTCGGCCCAGCTCATTAGCCATGTCCATGATGCTGGCTATGCCGTCAGGCAGCCCACCTAGACCAGTCCCGCCGCCCGCCGCCCCTCCTCCCAGGCCGCTGCCGCCCGCCCCTCCTAGTCCCAGAGCACCCACGCCCGAGCCCGCCTGCATGCCACCTGCGCCGCCGGCGGGAACTGCTATGCCGGCCCCTGTGCCTGGCAGGCCGGCGGCAGCTGCCGCGCTGCCAGGCGCGCCGGGGCCCAATCCTGGCCCTGACCCCTGTGCACGCGCTGCGCCGCCTGGCGTGGCGCCGCCGAAGTTGCCAAACGCCCCCGCCCCTGCGCTCGAGGCACTGCCCGCCGGTCCGGCGCCCGTGGCGGACATGTTGCCAAGCAGCCCCGGGCTGGACGTGTTGCCGAGCAGCCCGGTACTTGACGTGTTGCCAAGCGCCCCTGGGCTCGACGTGTTGCCGAACGCCCCCGGGCTCGACGTGTTGCCGAGTGACCCCGGGCTTGACGTGTTGCCGAAGGCCCCCGGGCTCGACATGTTGCTGAGCGCCCCGGCGCCTGAGGAGTTGCGTAGCGTGCCCGGGCCAGACATGTTGCCGAGTGCGCCTGGGCCCGCCATGTTACCAAACGCGCCCGGGCCCATCATACCGCCGAGCCCCACGGGGGGCGCCATATTGCCAAACGCGCCTGGGCCCATCATGCCGCCGAGCCCCCCGGGGCCCGACATGTTGCCGAACGCGCCCGGGCCCGACATGTTGCCAAACGCGCCCGGGCCTGACATGTTGCCGAAGGCGCCGCCCGCCGACATGTTGCCAAAAGCGCCCATTCCCCCGCCCGGCCCCGCGCCCGCGCCCGCGCCGCCCGCCCCGCCGATCCGCAGGCCCGGTCCCAGGGAGGCGCTCACGATGTTGCCCTTGTCCGTGGTCATGCCGAGCGGGCCGTCCAGCTTTGTCCTGCGGCCCCATGCACGCCGCTCAGCGCTCCTGGCTCATACAGCCTTCCACCACTTATACCTATGACAGGGACGTCGCACGCAAGCTTTGGCGATCACGTGCGGAGCGCCCAACAGGCATGCTGAGCGGCAGGATGAAGAAGGACGGCTCTCTGGGTGCGCGAGCCTTTCGGCGCACCCAGGGCGTATCTGGTTCCTGTTTCAGCCAACTAGGGCTGCTTAGGCAGGACTTGCGCATCCGTACCCTACCCTAACCCTTCACACCCCAGTCACATCCTATGAACTACCCTATCCGTTTGGGCCGCACTTGTTGAACTTGGGCCCGCGGTCGATGACGAGCTTGCCGGCGCCCTGCACCTTGATCAGGTTGGGGTCCACATGCACGGTCTTGCACGCCTTGTCCGGCACGACGTTGACCACCGCGCCCGCCAGGCTGATCAGGCTCGGCACGATGTTGACCACGCCCTCGCGCCCGCCGATCGACGCCAGCGCGCCCTGCAAAGGGTTTGGGTGTCAGGACAGGGCGCAAACACCGCACCTGCCATGCCTCGCACCCAGTGTTCAAGCCTCTGTTTTCAGGTTACAGGTCTGCATGTGGACGGTCTGCATGCGGACGGGCGCCTTTGCGCAGGCGCGCAGGTGCCTGCGTGCGCCCCTGCACAGGAACCAAGGCAAGCTATCAAGTGCTCCTGCCAGGGACCAGCAGTGCATGAGCAGGTGCATTACATTTCACGGGCCGCCGCGGCATGGCGGCGCCCGCCAGGCCCGCGCGCACCTGCATCCTGATGACGGCCGGCTCGATGTTGATCAGGCGCGGCGAGACGTCAAAGCCGATCGCCTCGATGTGCATCAGGCTCTCCTGGATGTTGAAGAGCACCGGCGCCACCAGGCCCGTCTGCGCACACAAGCGCACAGCTCGGCTGTTGGCAGCCATGCCAGCATTGTGATCCCAGCATGCAGGTTTCCAACACCACAGCACACGCCCTCACACGCAGCGTCTTGCAGAACATCCGACCACCGCCTGGCGTCAACAGACCAGGGTATGTGAACAGGCTCTTACTGAGAGCGTGCCAACAACTGCGGAGGGGGAAGCGCTTAGGCTTGCTCAAGCGCTGTTGTGCTGCAACTTCCACAGCACAAAGGGCCGGGGCAGGTGGCGGCACAGCGTGGACAGCCACTGGGGCGCACGCGCGGGTAGATGAGCACCGCGGCCTTGGCGTAGTTGATGCCGAGCGGGGCCACCTGCGGGCGGCGCAGCTGCATTTCAAACAAGGGACTTTCAAAAAGGACTTGAGCACTGTACACTGTGCGCCTCCGGGTGCAGCAAGCCGCAGTGGACATGTGCAGCACTGTGTGGTGCTAACTTCTCACCAATGTAGTGCTGAAAATGGCAGCCGGCAGGGTATCTGGCGGGGAGAGGAAGCTGCGCGACGGGTCATGCGCGGCGGCGCTTCACCGTGCCGTCCTGGACGCCAGGGAGTGCGGGGCGGCGAGGGTCGCACCAGTATGAAGGGGAACACGGCGGCTTCCAGCGCGTTTATGGTGTCGTTGCCGACAAGCTTCTGCATGTCCTTCAGCAGGCTCTTGTCGCTGTGGTCGTGCTCGTCCGTCTTAGCGTTGGGGAAGACGGCGCCCGCGCCCGACTGCAGCGCGGCGGCGCCGGGCGATCCGGAGGCGGCGCCGGGGGCTTGGCTCGGCCTGGGAGCGGCGTCCTTGCCGTCCCCGCGCAGCATCCCCGCGAGCTGCCCGTACAGGCCGCCCTCCGAGGGGTCCAGCGCATGCTCGGTCGCGTTTATGAGCCGCTCGGTCAGGTTTATGGCCACGGCCTGCGTTTGTGTGAGCAGGTCGGTGGAGTTGAGCACGACCATGGGCGGCCGGAACTTGATCAGGCTCGTGTTCTGCGGCGGCGGCGGCGGCGGGCCGGTCAGCGCGGCGAGCGCGTACGCCGTGTGGTTCATCAGCGCAAACACGCCGTCGTCCGCCGCGTCTGCCGTCTTTTCCTGCGCGGCGCGGGGCTGGCGCAGTTTGCTTCGCGCACGAAAGCTGCAGCCTTGAGGCACAGCACTGCCTCGCTTGCACACTGGCGCCCGCAGGCAGGCCGCCAGGCGGCACAGCCAATGCCAGCACGCTCGTTTGCAAGAGCGTGCCAATGCCAGCGCTGTGCCCAACCGGACAGGAGCTTGAGCTGTGCCAGAGCCTCCGGCAGCGCGGGCCCAGCAGAAGCACCCGCTAGTGAGCACATGCAGGTGGGCTAGCTGTAGCATGGCGACGCGGGCGCACCTGCAAGAAAATCAGGTTGGCCAGCGCCTTGCCCATGCTCTCATAGCTGAAGAGCTCCTCGCGCTCCACAGAGCCGCCTGGACTATGCACGCCCGCCGCGTCGGCCTGCGTGCTGCCCACGGCGGCGGCGGGCTCGGCGGACGGCCCGGGCGCGCGAGCGTCCGCAGTGCTCTTACGAGCGTCTGCTAGGCTTTCGATAAGCGCGCGTCGGCTGGCAGCTGCAGAGCGGGACGCCGCTGCGGGCACCGCGGCGCATACAGCGCATGCCAGCACCATGCACCTGCGCGCACGACGCACAGCAGTCAGCGGCATTGCAACAGCGCTGCGGCACGCAGTGAGGACATTTCCGGTGGTGTGTCTGGTCGCTCAGCATTTGCGCACTTTGGCACGAAGTACACCTCGCGTTTAGGGTACACCGCGCGCCCGCCCGGGGCGCACCACAGACGCCGCATGACTGCGGGCGGTGTGTGTGCGCGTCACGCTAAAGCCGCTCCCTGTACCGCCACGCTGCGCGCCTCATCTAAAAGCAAGGCCAGCGACAAACTCGCCTGTCGGCGAGCACTAAGCAGGAGCAACCCTGCCTGGAGCCTGTGACGCTAGCGTTGCAATTTCCAGGAGCGTCAGCCAGAGCTGCCACTTTGCATTTGCGCCTCACGAAGAACCTGGTAGTTAGGGTAGGTGTGGAGCAGGGAGTTACATTCATCTCCGCTTACCGCTAATCGCATGCGCATGCGGCCGCCGCAGCTTGCGATCAGCGTTGCGTGCGCCCCGCAAGTCCAGGCTGTTGCTGCACGCGCAAGCGGAGGCGTCCAACTGCCACCCTGCGCAACTCTTAGCAATTTCCCACAAGAAGGTGCTGCAATGCAGGTAGCATGTCCGAGTATGCATCTGCATGAAGCTTAAGAAAGCAGCATTCAGCATGCGTGCCATATCACCTTAGGTGCTTGTCTGTGCACAAGCGAGACCAATTTGCAGTTCAACGCGCTGCAGGACATGGTGCACTGCAGACAACGGGCACTGTTGGAATATGCAACCTACTTATGCATACAGAGGACATGACCCAGCCGCTCATCGAGAACTGTGGCTGGTGTATTTGGGGAGATACCAGGCTTCTGAAAACCAGCCCACTCTCGCCGTTGGCATATTAAATGATGCAAGCGGGCTCGCCAACGCATGGCCTGGGCAGACATAGCTGTGCAAACGTGACGCACAGACTGTACACCACACTCTGCTTAAAAAAACCTGGCCTACTCACTACCACTCTCGGATGCTCCCCTCTTAAATAATTAAGCAGAAGAACGATCAGTCATGCAGCGCAGCAGTCATACAGCGCAGCCTGGCACTGGCTGAGCGCGTCGCTCCGTCGACGCGCGCGCCAGTCCAGCAGCAGCCAGGCTATCCATTGTTGTTGCTGTGCACACGCCAGGTGAGCTTGTCAGCAACCTGTTGGCTACTACCTCGAAGCGGAAGTGCCAGGTGCCCAGCACTTGCAATGCACCTCCTTGATTCACAGAGAGAGCACATAGAAGCACAGACGTTCTACCATGAAGCGGAGACGCACTTGATGGACACGCCGCCGCCGCCACCACTGTAGTTGTTATTGTTGATGGACGCCCCGCCGCCGCCGCTGTTCACCACGTTGCTGCAGCCATCCCACGCGCTCATCGTCAGGTGCACTGGGGGGTGGGCGCAGTGTGCACTACTGCTGGCGACAAGCCCCATATCCAAACACCCTGCATCAGGCAGAACCGGCAAAACACAGCATGGACCACGGAATCTGCATCTTGCAGACAGGCCAGAGGCGACACAAGATCCCGCATAAAGACACTCTCTTCGACCAGGGGGCAGAAGGGCGCACTTGTTGTTAATAGCCGTGCTGCTGTACTGCCTGCGCCGGTGCGCGCCGCACTCAGCACTTGACAGCTGCCTGCCGGCACTGAACAAGCAATGACAGAATGAATTATACCGTGTGTCAGCCAACATGGCTGCTTACGGCCGCAGCCCTGACAGAGGGATACGCAGCGATCAAATCGTCTTCATCGGCGGGAACAGATGCGCGAAGGGCGCACGGGCGGCCTGAGTGGCCGGGCACTAAAAACACGGCGTGATACTCGTCCTCGATAGCGCCCTGGTCACAGCACAGGCAGACCCGCGGGCGCAGCACACCCCCTGATTTCTCTGCACTACAGAGGGGGGCGTGGAGCACCCCAGCCGAAAGCGCTGAACCCGGAGCACCCGTGCCAGGCTCAGGCGAAGGCGGAAAAATGGGCTGCTCCTAGCAGCATTGGGCAGGCTGAACCACCGCAGGCATTTGCAGAGGGTGGCGCCCTCCGAAGGGCACGTGCGCGGGCAAACATCGCAAGCTGCCAGCAGTGCTGCTCGCGCGCGGTGTGCAGGCGCATGACATCATCTATAGAAAGCAAGGCCAGGCGGCGGCGGTCCACATGCAGTGGGTACCCCAAATAAGTCAAGCTCATGTGCAAGCGCTGTGCTCCCTGCAGGGCCGGGGCGCACTTGGGGCTGAAGCTGTCGCCGTTCCAGCTGCCCTGCGCCCAGTAGCCGTCCGGCTGGAAGAACCAGCCGCAGCTCTTGTACGCGTAGAAGTACTTGGGGCCAGAAGAGGCGCCGCAGAAGTAGCTCGGGTAGTACAGCGACGTGCCGTCATTCTGGGCCACGTTGTTGCTGCGCCCCAGCCGCGAGTGTGAGCCCGTGGCCGCAGACTGATCAGTCGCAAGAACTACACCACGGCATTCAGTGCCAGTGCTTGCGCAGCCGAGCGATCCTCCCGCCGAGAGTTGCAGTGTGCTTACAGAGGACAGTGACAGAAGACGAGGACGCGAAGCAAGCACTGGCGTTATGCGCATGAACGCCAGGTGCACGGCGCAGGGCCAGGGGCGCGCTTGTTGATGGTCGCAGAGTTGAAGCTGCCGACAACGTTGTTATTATTTATGTTTGCCTGCCGGCGCGCACAGCGCGGTCAGTGCCGCGGCCGCGCATGCAAAGCAATAGCTGCTATACGTGCGCGCCCCGCGCGCACCTGGTTGTTGAAGCCCTGCACTTGCTGGACGATGCCGCTCGTGCACCAGCGCGCCTGGTTAAATATCGGGTCCTGCCACCACCTGGCGCACAATGCGAGTTCAATGCGGGCGTCGGCATGTATGGGGCTACCCAGCCTCAGCCGGAGGTCAAACAGTCCAGACAGCATCCCACTACCAGTAAGTACTGCAGCCCAAAGCGTCTGACCTGGCGATGGAATATAAAAGGGAGGGAGCATGGTGGGCGGACAGGTGGCGGCCATCAGCTAACACAAGCTGGCAGTGCAGCAGGCGCAGAGGGGCGCACCAGCCGCTGTCCTGCCCGGAAGGTGCGTTGTTGCTGCGCGGCGCGGGGCATGTTCAGGCTCGCGATGTAGCTACCGGCGCCCGACATGCGCAGCAGCAGGCAACGGGCGGGCCGCACTTGTTGATAACTGCCGGGGTGCCCCCTCCGCCGCCAATCACATTGTTGCTGCGGGCCCAGGCACGCTTCAGGCGCTAGCTGGATTTGAGGGCCTGGCGGGGGCGGGCTGGCCGCCTGCAGCGACAATTACAGGCAGCACATATGCTTCAGAGCACCCCACGCAGCGTGCTGTGACAGCGCACTTGTTGATACTGGTCTGCTTGAGGTCCCGCGCAGCCGCGGCCGTGCATGCAAAGGCGAGGAGCAGGGCCGCGACACAGGCAAAGGCGGTACGAGCCATCTTGAAGGTAAAGAAACTCAGCTGGACTCAGAGCTGGAAGTGTGCTTGTTCAGAAACGTAGACAGGGATCAGCACTTTGCGTCCAGTGGCGTCCACCTGGCGAGCAAGGTTTTGTCCAGCACTAGGGTGTTCAGACACCCTCAAGGGCTCAGATTGCTCGGCCGTGGGTGGGGGGTGGGGGAGAGCTTGATTCCGGAGAGAGAGGCAGACTTTCACACCCTGCTCACCGCTGGAGCAGCGCCTGGCCGCCAGCACACAGGCCCTGGGCCCCACTGGGGAGGCCGCCGAGCGGGGCGCGCACAGCCTCCCTGCGCCATGGGGGTCATCTTTGACGTGCCAAAGTACCCGGTCATAGACCCCGCGCCGGGGATGTGGAGGACCATGCAGAACTACGGCTTGAAGGAGTATGCGATAATCGCTGGCATACCGCTCGGCATAGCGCCGTTTGCCTACAACTGGGGTGCGGCCCAGACCTTGGCCGGGCACGCCTGAGCCGAGTCTCTCCAGCTGCACCCACCGCTTGGGACTGCACTTGCAAAAGAGTGTGCTCGTTGCGCAGGCGTCAAGCCGCGCGTGCCCATGCAGTCGATGTATGTCACCATGCTCATCGGGCTCATTGGTGGCACCATGGTAGCACACCAACGGTCATGGGGTGCGCGCGGCCCTCCCTACTCAGCTCGCAGTGGGCCCGTTTCGGGACGTAGGCATATCCGACAGCAAAGTGGCAAAGCGGGTCTGCTGTGGGTGCTGTTGTCCCGGCGGCCGCGCACGTCCAGGCTGGAGTGTCTGTGGCCGACTGTCCTGCTGCGCCCGAGCCCTGCTGCTCCTGTTAGCTTGCGAGGTAGGGCGCCTGCTCTCGGCCCCGCGCTGCCAGCCTTGGGCTGCCTCTGGCAGTGGTTCAGCGGTTTGCAGCAGGGCGCCGCGCGGCGTTCTGCTCTGTAGCAACAGTCCATGCCTGCTCTCAGCGCAGCAGGCAGCTATGCTTGCGCCACGGTCAGTTGCTGAGACAGTGCTGGTGCCCTTTTTCCTTGGCCATGTACTGCTCCAGGGACCATGACCTTACAGAGTCGCGGATCTTGCCGTGCCAGCGCTGCGCTCAGGTGCTCCGCTCTGGTGCTCTCGGCGATGGTGACACTCCTGAGGTGCACGCGCGCAGGCCGGCTGATGGGGCTGCTCCCCAACGACCGCGAGGTGGAGCTGTACATGCCCAAGGAGAGCCCAAACAAGGCCGGCTGAGGAGCGGGACACAGCGGCGTGCGCGTGCCGCACGCTGCCCGTTGCAGCGTCCTGCCACGCTCGGCTCTGACACGAGGGCGGGCCGGCTGGGATCAGCAGGGCTGCCGCGCACGGAGCTGCACAAGTGAGGACGGGTCAGAGAGCTGGCGCCCTCTCCATGCATGCTAGCCAAAGGGCGCGGGCGTGCACCACACCGGTTTTCATGTGTGGCGGGTGTTGATAGTCTGACGTGTGTGGCACCCTGGCCGGTTAGGGCTTATAGCCATGAACGTAGGGCACCCGCTCAGCAAGGCGCGGCCCCGGTCAACCAACGCCACACGGCCTGCCCCAAAGAGGGTCCCAACAGTACACACCCTCCTGCCCGTCTGTGCCGCTAGTCTACATCGCATAATGCTCTGCCAACACAAGCTGCGTAACCACAATTTGCGGCGCATGCGCATGCACATACACTGCCGCGCCCATGCCGACCAGCCTGAGTGCATGCATGCCTTGGCGCAGTGCGCCACGGGCGGATCTGCTCTGTGGGGCCGATCCTGCGTGACAGCCGCGCATGGACCAGGCATGGACGCAGGGTATGGCCTTAGAGAGGGTTCTTACCCTTCTTTACAGAGTGGATGTGGCCCAGGTTTAACTCACGAGACCCATGCACACATGTCCTACTCGGCGTTGTCATCACTGTCATCACACAGCGCAATGCCCACGGCCTCCAAGGCGGCCCTGAACCTTTGGCCGTCCTGCTGCCCTGCGCCTCTGAAAATGCTTTTGCGCACGCGCAGCACCTCTGTGCGACCCTGCTGCAGCAGGGCAAGAGCAAAGCCCAGGAATGCCTGGCACGACGGGCCACAGGCGGGATACGAGGTGCTTAGCTCAAGACAGTCCAGGCGGGGGTGCGCGGCGGCAGCCTGGAAGCTCGGGCCAAACAGCACGCTGCAGTCTGCAAAGCTCACCTCGCGCAGGGCGGGGAAGCAGGCCAGGCTGCCCAGGGCGCCCCCGATCTCCAGCTCACCCGCAGAGAGCCGCCCAAGGGACAGCGTTTGCAGGGCAGTGAGCACGCTCACGCCCTCCGGTAGCTGCTCAAAGCAGTTGCGGGTCAGGTCGAGGTGCGCCAGGCGCGTCGCGGCCAGGACGCATGCAGGCCAGGTGAACATGTTGTGCCCTACCAGGGTGAGGTTGGTCAAGGAGGCCGCGCAGGCTGATGCGCACGCGGGAAGGCTCCAGACTGGTACCTCGTCGCGCGGCGCCTCGTCCCATAGGCAGTGGACGAGGCAGCGCAGCTGCGTGAGGCGCCACAAAGATGTGGGAAGCACATGCAGGCCACTGCAGTCCCACAGCTCCAGGCTGGTCAGGGACGCCAGCGCATCCATGCCCGGCAGCGCATCCTCGCCGTCGCAGTTAAAGTCGCAATCTACAAACTCCAGGCGCGCAAGCGCCGGCAGGCGCGCCCAGCCGGGCGCGCAGTTGAGGCCGCAAACGCCAGAGATGGTGAGGGAGGTCAGCTGGACCAGGCGCGACAGGCAGGCAGGCAGCGTGGCCTCCCTATAGACATTCAATAAGGTCAGGGTCAGCGTGCGCAGCTGCAGCAGGCCAGCCAAGCCTATGAGCACACGTGACGCGGTGTGCCCGCGAATCGCAGTGGTTGCCCCGTTGTTCATGTAAACCCCGTGCGACTTGATGGTCAGCTGGAGTTGCTTGAGCGCGCGCGCTTCAGCTAAGTACTGCCAGACAGTCCCGGGCATCCAGTCTGCCAGCTCGTCAGCGAGTTCGATACGCAGATCCAGCTGCCGCAGGCACGAGCAGCGCCCTATGGTGCGTGCGGCCCCAGCCAGGAAGTCCTGGACAGCTGCTGCAGCAGCGTCGCGACGTGCTTGCAAAGTGAGCCCACTGGACGCGCCGAACTCGCTGATCGACACCAGCGCAGGCAGGCTTGTCAGCAAAGGTGAGAGCCGCTCGGCGTCCGTGTCATCCACGACCAGGCCGCAGATGCGCGTCACGGTGACGCCTTGCTTCTGGAGCCGCCGCCAGGCGCAAGCGCCGGCAGGCGTGCCTGCGGCAGCCAGGCGTGTCAGTACAGGGGGCGCCACGCCCGAGAAAGGCCTGCTTGAGCGTAAAAAACAGAGGCGCGAAGCGCACTCAGGCCGTGCACTGCACAACACAGAGACACTGGGACGCGAGCGGGGCAGGGAACACACTGGGATGTGCCAGGGCTTGCCACAGCCTGCCTGTGACGTCAGGGTGCAGCGTGGTCCAGAACGGCGCCTCGAGCGCCTGCTTAAACCGCCTGTTGCTCCGGGCACGCTCCCAGCTTGACCCGCACTCTTGAGTGGTCCTTCTTTATTAAGTGCAGTAAGTGCAGTGCGCACCTGCAGACAGTCTGCAGCGCGAGGGCCTGTGTCCATTCCTCGCGCAGGTGGGCAGCCTGCTCGATGACTTGGACCACGCACGCCTGCAGGACCTGCACGGGCCGGCCAGCAAACATCAAGGAGTGCACTCCTTGCCCATGCATGCGGATTGGAGTCATTCCTGCAGCAATGCCCAACAGTATGCCTCGGCAGGTACCTCTGCAGGGAGCTCGTCCAGGCGAACGGCCCGTGGCCAAGCTGCCGCGCTGGCGGTGGTCGAGCGAGTTGTCATCTGGCGCTGCGGTATCAAGCGCAGGAGGGAGTACAGGCGGCCCTTTTCTACTTGGCTGGTGGCCACAAAAACACGCCAACTGTTGCAGGCCAGGAAAGCGCAGCAGTGCTTCACGCGTGGTTGTGGGGCTCAGCCTGGATCAGTCACACACCGGACACTCATGCGTGGGCTCCTCCCAGCTCCGCCTGTCTTGGACCAACCTCAAGAGGGACGTAGTGCAGTGCACTAAGTGCACTACCATCTACTGGTGCATTTTTTAGGTTCGCCAAGGGGCCCTATACATATGACATTTAAAATAGCATCTAGCTATATAACAGACTGGAGCCTGAGCCTGTCTTGAAGCCGCTGCAGGCCAGCGAATGCACGCCAGCTGCGCCCGATGTCTAGGCAAGCACCCTGACGCCGGCGTGCAGGCGCGGCAGCAGAGAAAGACTCAGCCCTGCAGACTGCCTGTTATGTGTTTTAGCTTTAGTCGTTGACCTCACGGCTTCTAGCCACGCACCAGCGGTGGTGAGGCAGTTGAACGTGAGTGATGGTGGTCCAGCTTTGGAACAGCGTGCTGGTTTACATCGCACGCTTGAGCTGCACCAGCCAGATGTCATCTTAATCGACCACAAGTGTGTGAGCATGCATGCATGCGGTGTGCACCAAACCTTTGCTCCTCCCCTGCAGCTGCGTTAGGCCAAGAAACGGCGCGGCCGTCCCCGAATCTGGCAGAAGTGTGGTCTGGGCAGCAGTCCTGTATGCCAGCCGTTACAACATCATTCTCGCTCATACAATGAGTCAGCTCATGTGCAACGTGTGAGCTGTGCAAAGAGTAAATACATGGCTCGGTAAAACCATGTGGTACACCCATGCGCAGTTGCAGCATGAGCTGCAGCAGGCTGCGTGTCTGTGCACTTGCGCAAGGCACAAGAGGCTTGTGACGTTGCCAGCAGGATGTCATGCATACCACTGCCACAGCACTGATGGCTGCATGCCAGGCCGCTTGCCGAGCAGGCTGCAAGCTGTGCAAACGCATGGAAGACTTGCTGCAGCGGTGCGGCCAGGCGGGTGGGCATGCACGCCACCCTGGAACATGCACTGTGTTCGCTGCCCAGTGCAACGGCCGCGCTCCCTATGGGGCTGCTGCTTGTTCACAGACTTCACGGTAGGCGCTGTGGCAAAGCTGCAAAGCTCGTCCAGCACAAGCCGGTAACTGTATCAGTGTTGGCTGCATCGCTACAGAGCTGCTTGTCAAGTCAGAGCTCCAGCATGAGTTTGGTGTCTACACAAATAACGAGTAATTACTCATATGGCCGGAGGTTGCAAAAGTGCTAGGAAACACACGCACTGGGTAGTGCGGGCTCAGGAGGGACCGCCCTTGCTGCCTCACCACTCCAAAGCGCACTCACGACTTTGGAGTGCCAGAGGTAGGAGAAGTCGTCCAGGAACAGCCCCACCTGCACTTACCTGCCTGGGTGCCTGTGGGAAGCATTCAAAGACAAGGGGAGTACACATCTGCAGTGAGTCGATTGTAGACGTGACTGTGGCCAGACAGGGCGCGCCAAAGTTGTGACGACTTGCCAGGGACGGCCCCACTTGCGCTGACCTGCCATGGGCGCATGGGGCATGCAGCCTAAGACTCTTGGTTGCATGCCCCATGTCTGAGACATGCTCCCTTGCCTCTGCCGTAAGCCAACTGTAAACAGGTGCAGTGTGGCGAGACAGCGGTGCACGAAGGACTCCCGGTGCGGTGCAGAGAGACATGTAAGGGCCCGATGATGGCCGGCAATCGAGCAGGGCCAAGAGATGAAGACATGCCAACAGAGCAAGTGCCCCAGGGCCTATTGGCTCAGTATTTGTGCGCCACAGCGGACTGTATAGGCCAGCGCGGACTTGGGCACTTTAGCCGCAGGTATTAAGCGTCTCCCAAGGCCCCCCCCAGACTGCCATGGTGTTGGAAGTGACTTTACAGCCTCAGTTAGCGCGCATGGTGCCCAGCCTCACCTGAGCATGACGATGCCATCGTCATGCTCAGGTGCCATCGATGGGCATACCCCTCAGGGCTTTTTTTATTCAAATATGAGCCCCAAAAATGCACCAAAACTGAAAGACTCGGCCAGTTTCTGCTCGACATGACCAAGATGGCTACAAGGTGCTGCACTGATACTCATCCCTGCCTTGTGCCTGGTCTTCATGGTATGCTTAATGAAACATGAGGTTGCCAGGTCTTGGCATCTGTTTCGTCTTCCTCCAGCAAACTGCTTGTTGTATAGCGCGTCCTGTGCCTTTGCAGCAACTACCATAGCCGTAGGCGAGCTCTTGCTTGTAACTAGTTGATGGCTGACAAGCATCTTCATGAACGGGTATTACGAGGGATCCCAGTCGCTCACTGTAATGCTGCCGTGGTGGCAGGCACATGGCTTGCCTGTTGGCGCTCCTCGCTCTCTTCCTGGCGCCAGCAGGTAACGAGCATGCCTTTGAGCTGAGTCGGAGCCATGCAGTTATAACGCGAGGTGCCCGTGATTGAATATAGTGAGCGCGACGTCCCATCCTGTTGTGGCGTAGTGGTCGGGCAGTGCACGCGTGGTCGGGCAGTGTACGAGCACTTACACGAGCAGGCGCTCTGCTGGATGGTTGACTCGCGTTGGCTGACTCACAACAGTGTTCCGTGAGTGCCGCTGCCGCACTTGTGCACGCTGTGAGGCAATCGTCGTAGCAGTACTGCAAGGGTTCTTTTGTCTCGCATGCAGGAGCAGGGCATGCACCTGCCAGTGCCAAAACTCACACGACCATCTCCTGCGCGCAGCTGGGCGCCAGCTGCTGGCGGCCAACGCCACGGCCGCCGCGCCGACTGAGCCGCCCGCCAACATCCTGTTCACGGTGTCCGCGACGCGCGCCACGCTGACCGCTGACGCGCTCCGCCTGACCAACGTCGCGCCGGTGGTGCAGTTCTACACCTCCAACTCCAACGCAGGGGTGTACCGCACCGGTGCGCTGGCCTGCTGAGCACTGGGCTTGCAGAGTTGGACCACGCACCAGGCTTCTGTCTTGGAAAGGTATGTCTTGTTGCTGCCCAGCGGGGAAGGCACAAGCATGCAAGTCGTAAGCCAGCAGGCGTGCGCATATGCCACTCAGCTGTCCAGCTGTGACCTTGCTACTGGAATCATAGATCGGCACGCATGCTCTTCTCAGCCTTTCTAGCCCAGTTCTCGCCGATTTGTGTCAGACGTCCTTGATGGTCCGCAAGGTATTGCATTTGCCCTGCTTTCATCACCCTGTCTCTCTGCTGTTAGCCTTCTGGGGCTATTCCAACAATGGGTTGATACGACAGTGTCTGTCTCTCTGCATGCAACTCTTGAATGGCAGAGTTCTGAGGGCGGCAGCGCGGCGCGCAGACGACTTCGCCAACAGCAGCGCGGGCGGCAGCTTCGTGACGTCCTCCGGCGCCTGGCTGTCCAACCCCGTGGGCGTGCTCAAGGCCTTTGACGCCAGCGGCAACGCGACCTCCGCGCTGCTCACCCTGGCCGACCCGCGCTATGACGCCGCCACCCACACGCTCAGCTTCAAGGTGCTGCTGCTTTTCAGTGTGCAGCAGATGTGGGGGGATATAGGAGTCACCGTGGAGGCAGCGCTGTATTCAAGAATGGCGCTAGACTGCACTGCTCTGTATCATACAGACAAGTGTAGGAAGGGCACAGTATGCATGCAGTGCAGATGGCTGTTGCGATCTACCCTGGCACGCTGTCAGCATGCATGCACTGCTTGACTGTGCTGAACAGTACTGCAAAGCTTTTAGGCTCACCGTACAGCATGCATGCGGCGGTTGCGCCTCGGTGCGGCCGGCAACTGGCGAGCACCGCTGCGCAGATCGCGCTGCTGGAGCCGACCAAGGCCGGCGCGCGCCTCAAGACGTCCGGCGGCGCCAGCCACCGCCTGGTGGACGACGCCGAGAACGGCCTGGCCGCCAGCGTGCTGACCGCGCCGCCGGCGGGCCCGCTGACAGACGCCGCGCTGTTCATCGACCAGAACGCGCAGCAGCTCAAGACGACGGCGCGTGCCCGCGTGCCGCAGGCCTGCCTTCTCTGTGTGTCTGCAGTGTCTGCAGGCATACGCTCCAGCGATGCGATACCTTGTGTCACAGGAACGCAGCCCGTCCCACTCTGGCGCGGCTGTGCCGAGCGAGCACAGGATGCATGCCGCCAGACTCATGGTGAGAGCATCGTTCTTGAGGCCGCTCACGTTCCGCGGCGCAGGCTGAAGTCGAGCACTGCTGGTGGGGCGGCGGGGGCTGGGGCTGGCGGGGAGGATGGGGCCCTGGATGGGGTTGGGGTTGGTAAGCTGGCAACATCCTAGTCCTGTGAAGGTGTGGTGTGACAGCCGGACACAAAACTGAGGACATGCCATGGGCGCCTGCACATCACACTCTCCAAGTCAGCATGGGAAAGTTGTGGTCCACTACCTGAGGCATGCCTGTACTTGTAGCACTTGCATGGTCTGTCAGCTGATGGTCTGTGACCTGAACGCATGCATACGCATCGTACTGGTTGGTTGCAGGCCTGCAATGTCCATTCCTTGCACATACACATGAGCGGGGCACCGCCGTGCGCCGTGGGTACCCTCTATCAGCTTGATTGTCTCATGCTGGGTAGGACTCACGGCAGCCAGAGATTGTGCTGGTAGAACCAGATGTTTGAGATGAGTGTATCAAGTGCTTCTGGTCTGATAAGCATTGTACGCACGGTTTGCCAAGCATTGTGTCAGACACTTCGTGTATGTGTGTGGTCTGTCGAGCAGCGTAGCCCTGTGAGGAGCGGTCATTGTGTGAACACACTTTCTTCCAAAGTCCCTGTCTCATGAAGCGTGACCAGGTCTGTTCAAGTGTTTGGCTGGTGCATGCGGTCCGATGAGTATGGGGCAATAAATGCTGGCAGTGGTGCATGTGGCATGTGAGTGTAAGGCTGCACACACGAGAAGTGTGCAAGGGATCCTGTCGTAAAACATTTCTGCACAGTATTATCCTGTCAGCTGCAGTTGTATTGATGCGTGAGGCATGCCGTTCTATGAGTGATCCAGCCTTGATTCCTTCAGGGAACACAACAGCGCATGCGCATGCTTCGTTACCCTGCCATGGTACAGCCCGCATACGGATGGGCGGGACCTCGCCATGAGGTGGCTGGGCATAACCATATAGGGAGCCTGTGGATGCGCAAGGGTTGCCCAGCAGATCGTTCACGCAGCGCCATTACAACAGCACATTTGCAGCTTGGCAGGGGTGTTCGGCGGCCAATCTGAGCAGCATCAGTGTTCTACGTCCGTTATAATGGAGGTAATAACCTTGCACTCTCAACAGCTGAGCCAGATACGTGCATGCTGGTCATGCGCATGTCCCAGCCTCGCTGGGAGGGTAGCATGCAAGCGATGATCATCAGAGCGGTTCTTGCAGGACAGCTGTCCTGCACATCAGTTGCGATTGAAAAAGGGCGTGCCACCACTGCAACCTGAACAGTTAGTTAAGCAAAGACCAGCAACACCCGACTGGGCCCCTCTTATCTTTTGTAAGACACAGGCTGACATCGCATATACATGTGCCGCAGCCTGAGCACAGTTCCCATGAGAGCACCGCGGCGCGGGCGTGCTGCGCCGCCGCGGCGGATCCGACGCAGGCGCCTGCGCTGACCTGCGTGTGTCCCGCCCCTGCCCGCGGGCCGCGCCGCGCCGCGCCCCTGCGCGGCCTCGCAGAGCATGTGGTCCCAGGCCCTATGCGGCCTCGTAGATCATGCGCTCGTCGGCGTCGTACATGATGGGCGCCATGCCGGTCGCGGCCGCGTCCTCCATCTCCCCCAGTGCCTGCGCCCGCGCAAGTGAATGCTGACAGCCTGTTTCCGCCAGCCGGGGCTGCTTGGGCGCAGGCGGCGCAGCCCTTTGAGCACAGTGAGGCGCAGAAAAAGTGGATGTCGAGCTCGTTGCCATGTAGCGTCGGGCCGTAGGGCAGGAGCAAAGGGTCGGCGCAGATCACCAAGCAGCAGCCCGAGCATACGGCTCGAGCCCCCCGGGCGGCGCGGCGCGCCTGAACGACGGCGGGCTCGGCGTAGTCCAGGCCGCGCGCAGCCAGCTGCGCCATGAGGTCGGCGACGCTGTAGCGGTCCTGCCGCCGCGACATCAGCAGCTCGCCGACCGCCAGGCCCAGCGCCGCCTTCTGCCCGGGCGCGAGCGCGGCCGCGTCCGCCATGTCAGCATCTGCGCGCGCCAAATGTAAGGCATGGTATGGGGCCTAAGACATGTAATGGGGCCGCCGGCCGAGTGAGGTCTGGCTGGCTGTATCGTGCACCGTGTACCATGAATCTGGTTGAAATGCCTGAAATTGGAATAATACAGCGGCGCCGGCGCGGCGCGCCAGCCGGCGCGCTGCACACGCTGCAGTGGCAGATGGCAGAGCTCGAGGGCTTCAGAGCAGCTCGCCGTCTGGCTTGCAGGCGAGTGCGCTCGCACACCCAGTCACGCGTGGCGGGCGCGCACCGCCGCTCGTGCCGGCGGCGGAGCGGCCGCGGCGGCGCGGCGGGCGCGGCGCGTTGCCGGCCGCCGGGTCGTTCTCGTCGCCGCCCACGTCGCCGTCGGCGTCGGCGTCGTCGTCGTCGCTGGCCTCTGCAATGCCGGCCGCGCCCGCGGCGCGCTTCTGCGGCTGGTTGCTCGCGCGGCGGCGCGCGCGGCCCGCCCTGCGCGCGCCGCGCGGACCGTCTGCCACCCCTCCTACCCGTTCACAGGGCTGCTGCTGTTGCCGCCCGACGGGCACCGTCATGATCAGTAGCCGCATCATCCCTGAGGCAGGCCAAGCCCGCTGCATGCTGTGGCCCTCCTGTCATTACCCTTGCGGCGCGAGCGGCCCGCTCTGCACACGTCGTGGGTAGAAGCGCCAGGTGCACGCGGCCGAATAGCGCTTGTGCACGCAAGCAGAGGAGATGTGCTTTCAGACGCGCGGCACAGTGCTCGTACCTGGGCGGCCGCGGTGAAGGCGGTGCAGCAGCCGCGGGCGCGGGTGCGGCCTCATCGTCGCCCTCAGTCTCGCCCGGGCCATCCAGATTGCCGGCATTCATGCGGCGCATCAGGCCGCGCGCAACCGCCACGTCGCGCACCTCGACCCCTGCGCCCAATGGCGCCACGCTCAGTCTGGCCAGCGCGGTGCTCTCCCGGACACATGCCCGCGCGAACAATGGCGCGCAGCTGTGGGCTGACAGGTGTTGCGTTGCAGACGCAACGAGACGGGAGCGATGTCAAGGCGCAAGGTGGCCGGCGGGTGCGCCGCAGAAGGCAAGCCTCCTTGCTTGCACACCAAGCAAACCATCTTCTGCGGACCGGGCGCGCACCCTTGGCCAGGCGGGCCTTGGCGGCGGCGGTGGAGAGGCGCAAGATGGTCTCCAGCGTGCGCACGGTGATGGGCAGCGCGCGCAGGTCTGCGCTGCCGCGCAGCTCGCAGTAGAATTCGCCGATCGCCTCCATCGCCTCGCCGCTCAGCGCCAGCTCGCTGCACGCACGCGGGGCTGGGCTTGGAATTAGGTATCCTAGCCCTATGTAGGGTAGCTTAACCCTATTCCTGCCTAGGAGCGCCGAGAGGGGTGGCACTGCGGTGCTGCGGTCGCAGGATGCGGTCGCAGCGGACGTCGGCCTGCTCCTGCTGCGCAGCATGCGCCGCAGGCGCTGAACAGATGCTCCGGGTGCAGGATTATAGGCTAGGGTAAGTGGCTGAAACTTAAGCTGGCGCGCCTGCCGCGCCGCTTGACGATGGTGAGGAACTTTTTCAGGAAGTGGACGGTGAGCGGCGGCTGGCGCCCGGGCACGCGCGGGCCGTGCAGGCAGGGGTTGTACTTGACGTACATCTCCGCGCCCGCCGCCGCCTCATCCTCCTCCTCCTCCTCCGCCTCCTCGTCGCGCCTGCGCCGCGCGCGCACAGGCACCTAGCATTCACATTTGGTGTTCAGCAAATATCCACCTTGGCCTCCACTGTCACAACGCTCCATCTCAAGGCAGGTGAGCATGCATGCGCCGTTTGAAGAACCGGGTAGTGCCGGCATCAGGGCCCCGCTCCACTCTGTAAGAAGCTCGTGTCATGTGGACGCTGTTCAGCGTCAGCAGCACGTCCGCCGTCGCCCCGTGGCAGAGGCGGCGGCTGCGCACCGGTCCTGCGCGAGGCTGCTGGTGGTGAAGCCGTCGTCGCCGGGCGCGCGGTAGCGGTGCTGGCCGAGCACGTGCTCCGCAATCTGCGCGCGCGCCGGGGCGGCCAGGGCTCGCGCCCTACCCTAGGCAGTACTCTACACCAGCATGGGCTCTTCACTGGGCGCGCGGCAGCGGTGCTGCCCGAGACGGCTGCGGGGGCGCGCCTCGCGGTCGCGCGCGGGGCCCAGGTTGTCCAGCACGACGAACAGCAGGTCGAAGCGCGACAGCAGCGAGTCCGGCAGGTTGATGTTCTTGGTGATGCTGCTGTTCTTGTCGTAGGAGCCGTACAGAGGGTTGGCCGCCGCAACCACGCTGCAGCGCGCGTTCAGCGACGTCTGGATGCCCGCCTTGGCGATCGTGACCGTCTGCTGCTCCATGACCTGCGCGCGCGCGCGGGGGCGCCGCTTAGCGCGCTTTTATTGGATCGCAGGCAGTGCCGTGGTCCTGGCTGCCGGCCGTGGCGATCATGAATTGTCTGCTATACCATGACCTGCGCGCACGCGCGCGGGCGCCGCTGAGCGCGCTATTACTCTATGCAGGCAGTGCCGTGGCCTGGACGCCGGCCGCGGCGGCGGGCGTCGCGGGTCTTGCGCTGCACGGCCCAGGCCGCCCAAGCTTTCGCGTGCGCGCAGGCGCAAATGCGAAAGCTTGCGCCCGCTGCGCGGATGCATGCACACGTGACACCCATGCAGACGGTCAATGCCCTCTGCTCCTTCTTGCATGGCAGCGCCTGTAGAGGTTGCGCAGACTGAACGCCGTACGCGGGCGGCACCTCGTGGATGGCCACTCGGTCCGTGTCATTCATCTTGTCGAACTCGTCGATGCAGACCACGCCGCGGTCCGCGAGCACCATGGCGCCCGCCTCCAGCTTGCGCTCGCCTGCCAAAGCCAGGCACCGGTCACAAGTGAGGCCGGTTTGCAGGGGCCCGGTCTTCTTGCCAGCGCTGCGCAGCGCGCGCCTCCAGCTTACACTTGCCTGCGCAGCTCAGCATGTCTCGGGCGGGGCACTTGTGTGCCCCTCGCCGCTGCTGTGAGCCTCCTCATGCCGCAATGCTGATTTGGCCAACAATCACGCCGTCCAGAGACAACACGGCGCTGTGAGTGCCTGACAAGGAGGCCGCCCGCGCGCCAAGCCAGAGGCAGGGGCGACCCGCAGCGCGGTCTCAGGACGGCACAGCGCGCCCGGGGCCGCACCAGTCTCCGAGTCGTGCGTGATGGCCGCGGTCAGGCCGACGCCGGACGAGCCGCGCCCGGTCGTCGACACCGCCAGCGGCGCCACGTTCATGACCGCGCGCAGCAGCTGGCTCTTGGCCACGCCGGGGTCGCCGATCAGGAGGCAGTTGATGTCGCCGCGCAGGTGCGTGCCGTTGGCCAGGTTGCGCTCCCTGGCGCCCCCGGGGCGCGCGTGGAGCCTCCGCGTGCATGTGACTGGAGTGCGGTGCGCAGACTGCCGTGCACTGGACGCAGCGCCTTGCGTGGCAATCTGGACGCTGGCCGCGCGCGCGCCCTGCTGCAGCGCGCTGGCCGGCATGCTGCCCTGCTGACCAAGCCGCCGCGCATCTGAGGCGGTCTCCTGCACGGCCGTCGCTGGGCGGTCGGGGGCGCGGCGCAGGCGGGGCGGGGCCGGCGCCGCCGCGGCGCACCGGCCCCGGTCGTCCGGTGACAGCTGTGCGAGAGGCCGCCTCGCATGCGCGGCGATTTGGTCGGCAGGAAAGCATGGGTAAGGGTAGGGTAGTGTAGGCGCACCGGCCGCCCAGCAGCTGCAGCACCAGGCCGAGCTTGATGGTCTGGTGGCCGTAGATGGAGGGCGCGAGCGAGCGCGCCAGCACGTCCAGCACGTCCGGCTGTTCGGCCAGCGTCTCTATGTTGCGCACGTCCGCCGCCGTCAGCCGCGCCGCCGCTGCCGCCGGCCCGAGCCCCGCCGCTCAGCCGGCCGCAGGGGAGCATGAGCCGCTGCAGAACACGGCATGCGTCTCTTCTCATTGATGCGTCTGCTGCTGACGAGGCCTGTGCGCGCGGCTGCAGTGCACGGGCTGCCACACGGGTACGCAACATGCGTGGAGAGATGCAGCAACGCTGAGCACGAGAGTGTCCTGACCAGGATCATCCGCGGCAGGATGCGCGGCCCTCGCGCCCGACCAGCGTGCAAAGTGCGCCCCGCTTCCTGCCGCGCCTGCAGGACTGACAGGGGCCCGCGTGCGGGAGCGCGGCAGGGCTCGCGGCCGCACCGCTGTCGCGCACGAGCTGCCGCGCGGCGCACGCGACGAGCACCGAGCGGAAGACGCCGCTGATGGCGCCGGTCGCGCGCGGCGGCACCGCCTTGTACACGCCGACCAGGCTCACGCGGTCGCCCGGCTTGCACGCGTCCACCAGGTCGTCCTCCACGATGACCTCCGCGCTGCGCGGCAGCTGCCCCGGCGGCGCCGTCTCCGGCAGCTCCTGCGCGGCGCACCGGGGCGCCCTGCTGGGGCGCCTGCTGCGTCCAGCGCGCCGCGCTAGCCACGCCGCAGCCGGGCTGACTCCAGGTGCGGCGCAGAGAGCTTGTCAAGCGTTGCTCGGCCGGCACGCGTCCGCTAGGTGAAGTTCGGCCACGCCGACCTCCGCGCTGCGCGGCGGCTGCCCCGGCAGCGCCGTTTCCGGCAGTTGCCCCGGCGGCGGGCTGCAGGACAGGCTCAGGGAGCGAGATGCACCAGCGCCACCACGCCACCTCCTCTCGCAGGTTCTGGTCGGCGTGTTAGTAGCACAACAGCGCAGCTTATGTGGCAGACCCGCCCTCCGACAGCCACGGCTTTGCAGCACGACAGCGCCTGTCGGACCACCTGACCAAAACAGAGCCCTCGCTTGGCTCACGATATGAAAGCGGCAGGGCGTTGGCGACGATCCTTCGCCTCTGGCACAGTCCCTGTGCCCGCAGGGGTCTGCAAACAGGCGGTCTGCTGGCAGCGGGGCGCGCGCGCCTGCAGCGTGATGACCTGGTGATCCCGGTACGTGCACAGGCCGAACTCGGTGGTCAGCAGGTTGTTCTCGTCGTCGCGCGTGGGGTATGCCGCGCCGGTGGGCAGGCCCTCGTGCGACGTTGCGTCGCGGTACTCGCGGCTGCTAAAGTGCTGCGTTTTCTCGCAGAAGTGCACGCTCTTGACCAGCTTGGGCCGCTTCAGGCTGGTCTTGGTCACGATGCCCTCCACCTCCACCAGGTGCGAGAGCAGGCGCGCCGTCAGCTGCCGCGGCGACACGCTGCGCGCGCCGCCACGCGTCGGGCGCCGTGCGCGCGGCGGCAGACCTACAGCAGGCGTGCCGGGGACGCCGCAGCAGCCCTTGCAGCGTCGGGCGCCCGTTGGCGCAAGCGCAGGCAGAGCGGCCCAAGCCAGTGTTACGTTCACCGCAAACGTGCGAGATGTGCTGCGTCAACCCATCAGTGCACATAACATCCGGCACATAACATCCGGCACATAACAAGATGATGGCGTTTGCGCCTCTGATAGCACCACACCTGGCGAGCGCAAACCTGCAGCGCACTGCGCCATCAAGACCGTGCTGGGAACGCTGCGCGCACGCACCGGTGGTCGCCAAGCTCGCCGCAGATGCCGACGTGCACCACCTGGCCCTCCTTCAGCACCTTCTGGTAGTCATTGCGGACGATCTCGTCCAGCGCCTCCTCAAAGGGGCCCAGGCACTCGCCCGGGCTGGTGAGCAGCGTGTGGTGTAGGCCCGCGTTGAAGTTCTGCAGGTCCTGCAGGTCGACCAGCAGCCGCAGGCGGCCCACGTCCACGTTCTCCTGGGTGACGACGGCCTTGATTTTGTCTGGATACTGGCCATAGCCGTGGTCCTCGTTCAGGAAGTCGCCGAGCTGGCGCTTGAGCGTCAGGCGCTGCTCGGACAGGTCATCCATGGCTGTGACAGCGTGTGTGGGCGTGCCCCGGCAGCGGCACTGGTGCGCAGCTGCCCGCCAACCTGCGCAGGTTGCTGTTGGCGCTCAAATCTGGGCATGCGCAGGGCTTTGGGTTTGCCTGGTCCTGCTCCTGCACCATATTGATGTGAAAGCTGTTCCATGCAGTGTCTAGGAGGAGAGCACATCAGGAACACACCCTGGCTCGCAGCCGTTGCTGCGTGTGGCGCCAAGGAAATTGGCAGAGGCGCAGGCAGGCTCAATTCCTTCAAGGTTGAACGCCCAGGGAAGGAGGGCGGATTAATGGCTCCTTCAGAAACGCAGTGCATGCCATGGGGTGCTACTGAAACGTCACAGAGCAATCTCCAAGCACGTGTACACTGGGGCGCCCCAACGACCAACAGGGCCCGCCCCGATTCCGCCGCAAAGACACATAGGGCACCCACATGACTTGCCAGGCATGCCCCACCCCGGCAACCCTCAGAGCACTGTCTGGTTGGAACCAAGGACACAATGGGCTCTCAGTTCTGCCCGCGCTGTGGTAAATAATTCATCATGGGCGGGGCGCACACAGGCGCACACAAGCCCGTTGCAAGCGCACACAGCAGCCCGCCCCAAGAATGGGGTACCAGCAGCCAGAGCAGACGGGCGGAGCAGACCGCCAAGGACACCGCTGCATAACTGCGCGTGTCTCAGTGGCAGTGCAGGCTGTGACACCAAAGTGGCATGCACGGGTGAGGCTCCCCGCAGCTCAAGCCGCAGCTTGCTAGCCGCACAACACAGTGCAAAATGGAGAGTGCCTTTGGTAGAGCAGACAAGTGTGCAGTACCTCAAACGGTGCCCCAACATCGGCCGCTAACTCTCCAACAGTCCCAGCAGTCCCGCCAATTACTGCCTTGCAGCCTTGCGCCCGCTCTGGTCTGAAAATTGAGGACGCATGGGGCGCACTTGAGTGAGCTCGCTCCTACCAGCTCGCTCCTACCCGCGCTCACTTGTGCACGAGGATGGCGGGCTTGGGCGGGACGGCAACCACCAGGCAGCCCGCCGGCGCTCACACACCAAGCGAGCCGCTCCGCACAAGCAGCCCGCCCCCTCGGCGAAGAGGCTGCTCACGCTCTGCGCACCATGCTGGCCAGCTCACGCACGCGCTCGAGCCGCAGCAAGCCCTTCTGCGCCCGCCCGCTGCCAGTGGGCCCTGGCGGCACGGCCGGCCGAAACTGCGTGAAGAGCCGGTAGGCCACGGCGCCGATCTCAGCGGCAGGATAGGCGGCCGCCAGCCTCTGCAGGCGCAGCACGCACGTCAGCTCATGCTGCACCTCCCCAGGCGCTCGTGCACGCCACAGGCCAGGCGCCACTGGAGCAAAGAGAGTGCTGCACCGTGAACGCTACTGGCAAGTGCAGCAGCGGTGTGCTGATGCCCGTGCAGCTAGACGTCCCAGACAATCGAGCACGGCACCAAACTCACGGCAGCACAGGGGCGCACCCCAAAGGCCGCCTCAGCCTCCTCCATGCGCCCGTCAAACGCGCGCCAGAGGTACTCGTCCACCTTGGTCGCGCTGACGGCCTGGCAGTCCTCGACCGCGCGCACGTCATTCTTGCCATAGTCCACAGCTTTCACCTGCACCGCAGCGTCCAGGCATTGACATGCCAGGTGGCAGAGCAGCACTGCTTTGCGCAACGTGAAGCCTTGCTTACACTGTGGTACATGGCTGCTCTGTAAGCACTCGCTGCAAAGCATGCTCACCTGCATGCCAAAGACGTCTGCCATGCGGACGTTGAGCAGCGCCTCGCGCTGCCGCCTGGTGGCCGCCTCTTTACCTCCGCAGGCCGCCCCGCTGCGCTCCTTCAGCGCAAGCATGGCAGCCACTGCCTTGCCGAAAGAGAGGCCTGCGCAAAGCGCAGCAGGATGCTCATGCCGTGCATTGGCATGACCGGAGAGCATGCGACGCGACAACCAGTGCCGCTGCTGCGCACCGGCGTCCCGACTGTAGCCCTGCCGCTGTGCGACTGCGGCTACCCATGCTATCAGCACTGCTGCTCGGGATACATTGATTGGTGCACTCCGCTCACTGCCGCCGAGCGCGCCGCTCCCCGGCTGAGCCTGCGCGCGGCCGCTGTCCGGCCGAAGGCGCTGGCGCTCAGCGCCCCCCGTCGCATCCTCTGCGCCCTCCTCGCTCGCTGCGGTCTTGCGTTTTGGCATGTCAGGCTGCACTATCTCTCCTGCGCTCGCTCCTCATTGCTATACTGCACAGAACAACACTGGCGGTCTGCTTGGGACGCGAACCACCCAGCGGTCTCAGATCAAAGCTCTCAGAGAGCCCCAGCACGACAGCCGAGCCGCAGGTAGCTTTCCGAGCGACGAGCTGCCCAACTGCGGTGGTGGTGCTGTTTTTCAAGCTCCGGGAGCTGTAGAACAAGGGGGGGGCCGCTTGCCCCTAAGGGCCTGAGCAGGTTCTGGCCTAGGTGTGATTGTGACTGGAACTGCACAGGGCGCTCTGAGCACTATCGATGCCTATCTATGCTTGCAGCCTACCTAGGCAGCCAATGCAGGTCCAGCCTGCGTCCACACACGCATGAACATATCGTGATGGGGCGACTCGTGGAGGAGCGCGAAGGCCCGAGTGTGCGGCGCAGTGCTGTGCATAGCAACGCTGCGCTGCAATGAACAGGGGGGTCACAGATGCTGTCAGGGGCTTTTTCGAGGACAGCGACGCGCCTGATGACGGCAGCGTGCAGAGCGCTGCGGAGCCAGCACCAAGACGCGAGCCGGCGGGGCACGGTAAAGCCCGTACACAAGCGGACTGCTCTCATCTTGAAAGCTAGTTTCTGCCACTGGCTGATGTCAGGGACCTTTCCTATGCGCTGCGCCTCAGGCGGTGACATATGGAACACACTTGTCACAAGTCGTTGCAGGTCCCTCCACCCAGATGGTTGTTACTAAAGCTGCCGAGCGTTGTTTGACAGCATTAGTTGGTGTTTGGTGAGAGTGGCAAGTTTGCTGTGCAGCGCACTTCCAAAACTTTACAGACAGTCTGCTCCTGGCTGGCCTGCAGCAGTGTGCGCAAGTGTGACGTCACAATAGCCGGCCCTGCCTTTGCGGCAGGGCTCGCCCAGCCGCGCCCGCCCCCGCTGTCCGCTGCGCCGCGCGTGGACACTGCGGCGCTGGACTTTGAGCAGCTGCGGGCGTTCAGCGCGCGCCGCGGGCGCACTGTTCGGCGACTGCGGGCTGCGGCTGCAGAGAGCCGCTTGCCTACGTGCTCACCCATACCCATCTGCAAAGCTTCCCTGGGTTCACTTGTATGCGTTGGCAAGGCCAGCCTATACACTCAGTAGGAACGTGCACCTCAACAGGAATGTGAACTGACCTGGACGGCGTGGAGGCTTGTCCATATCTTTTTGCACAGACTTCAACGTGAGGTGCTACTGAGCAATGCGGAGAAGCGCCGGAAAGTGGTCGCACAAACGTGCCAGACCTCCGCCGGGCGTTGCTGCCCCCAGGGAGTCGTATGGGCCGGAGCACGTGCGCCGCGTGCTGCGCTTCGAGGCGCGCGCGCCGTACCACGCGCCGCGGCACCGCGAGAAGTGCGCCGCGGTGCACGGCCCCGGCAGCCGCGGCTGCGCCTGCCGCACGTGCCACTTCTGCAGGCGCGCCTGCGCATGCAGCGCCGCTACCAGCGAACGCCCGCAGGGGGCGCACAGCCGCCGGCTGTCCAGGCCCGCTGCGGCGTCGTGGCCGCGGCGCGCGCCTGCACGGCTGCTGCTCGTCGGCAGGCCGCTGGGCGCCCTTGCTCACATGCACAGCGCGCCGCACCCGCGGCGCCCAGCACAGCGGATGGGGCGGCCGCACGGCGGCAGGCACAAGTGGGCGGACGAGGCGGTGAGCGAGTGCGCGTGCCGCGGCGCGCTGTGCAGCGAGCGCGGCACCTGGTGCGGCACGTGCCTGTGGACGCGTGTGGGCCAGAACCTGGACGAGGCGCGATCGGACCCGGGCTGGCGCTGCCCGCCCTGCCTGGACCTGTGCAACTGCTCCGGCCTTGGCTGCACGCGCTGCCGGTGCGCGGCCCGGCCCCTGCGGGAGCCGCGGGGCTCGAATGTGCGCCGCTCTGATTCTGCGTGACACGATCCTGCTGCATAGGAGGTATGGGCTGCACCAGCTTATGTGCTAGCGACTCCACCACTGACTTATCCTACCTGGCGACAATCTCGTGTGTTTGTGTGTGTGTGTGTTCAAGTGCAACGCCAGTGCAGCCAAGCAGCTTGCTTGGATTTGAGCCATCCTGCAGCACAGCACCGCTGCCATGCATCACGGCACAGAAGGCGATGAGCGTAGGTGTGTGAAGTTTTCTTACGATGTCTGCGCCAGGGCGGGCTGGGCACCCACCGGCATCCTGAATGCAGAGCACCGCGACTGCGGCTTCAAGTCGGTGCGATACCAAACGGGCCATGCACCCCACAATCGCGAGCATTCTCTGGCAGACATCCAAGCTGATACAGGGCTTGCTCACAGTATGAGCTTTAAGCACCTGCATGCATGTGTATCACGGACTGGTGTCACTAGATACCAGTATTGACTGGGCCAAAATGAAAGCAGTTCACGATCATGAATTTGTAGCGTTATGCAATGCTGGACACAGTTTCTTAGCACACACGCCGACAGCCAAGCGCAGCCAGCGCAGCCAAGCGCACACCAAGCAGACTCCCTGGGTAGCGTGGTGTCTTGTGCTGCCCATGGTAAGCAGTCACAGACCGATTGCATGCGTGGGCGTCACCCGCCTCGGCGTCGCCACACCCTGTCCTGATCCTGTGACCATGCCACCAGGCGGCGCACTACCTGGTGATGACCCAGTTCGACGAGCGCACCGCCGCGGAGCCCATCCCGGACGTGAGTGGCGCCGGGCGGCCGCGCGGCGCGGGCGGCTGGGCCGCGCGGGGCGTCCCGGGGCCACCGAAGCGCTCGCGCCTCGATCCCCGCATCAGGTGCGGGCGTTCGAGAGGAGCTTTTTCGCTCTCGCAGGCCTTTCACTGCAATGCTCAACCGCGTGAGCCACATCTGCACATGGCTCAGTGGTACCCGTGGGTGCAGCGCGGCGCACGAGCGGCAGCAGCGCCTGCGCAACCTGGTGCTGGGCGGCCTGACGGCCGCGCTGCCGCCGCCCGCGACCTCGCTGGAGGCGCGCGCGGCGGCCGACCCGGCGCTGGCGCTCGGCGGCGCGGCCGACGGCGGCGGCGACGCCGTGACCGGCGATGCCTATGACGACGGCGACGGTGCGCGCCCAGCTGCTCTCCACTGGGCTGCAGCATAACAAATAAAACATTGTGATTGCTCTTCATGCTGCTGTCATAAAAGCACAAAACAAGGTCTGCAGGCTTATGGAGGCACCTTCCCAGTGACACATGCTTCCGGGAAAGCCCCTGTCTGATGCGGCGCTCATGCAGCCTGCAGACCCTGGCTGTGCTGCGGCAGAGCCGGAGGACGAGCTGGAGCCGCTGCGCCGCGCGCCGCCGCAGGGAGGCTCCGGCCCAGGGCTGGGGTTGAGGCAGCCCGGCGCCGCAGCGCCGGGCGGCCATGCGGGGCAGGAGGGCGGCGCGCTGCCGGGGCCCAGCGCCTGCCGCGCGGGGCGGCCGGCGAGCGGCCACGACCATGGCCAGCGGCGCACGGTGCTCGCAGACCGCGCGCGGGGCGACGGCGGGGATCGCACGCGCCTCGGTGCGCTCAGGCACCCTGCCGCCGGTTGTCAGGCACTGGCTGCGCCGCATGCTGTGTGACGCTGCACTTCCGACCTGCCCTGTCCCGCGCGTCAGCAATCGCCATGCGACGCATGCAGTGCAGCCCTCAAACGCGCGCTTGGCTCTGTAAGCGTCTGGCATCCTGCAACACTCGCATGCAGTGTGCGGCAGGGCTGGGCGCATGGCGTGCTGGAGGCAGAGGAGATGCGACGCCTGGCAGTGAGCATGGCGCGCAGGTGCAAGGGGCAGCGAGCGGCCGTGCACTGCCCGAGAAGCGCCGGCTGACATGGACGTGGATGCGCCGCCCGCGCCCGCCCCGCTCGAGCCCATTGTGGACTCCTGGGGCGGCCCGCACGGCGGCCTGTCCCCTCCTGGTACGCCTTGTCTTTTGCACGTTCACTCAAAAGCTTCTGCTGCCTGTGTCATCGCATGTACTACCCAAGTTGCCATGCCCTGCAAAAGTGTACACGCGCCAAGACGCAAACACCCAGCTCCGCATGCTACACACCTCTGACAGCGCCGCACGCGCGCGCCTGCACTGGCCTGTCCTGCACTGACCCGTCCTGTGTGCCCGGCCAGCGCGCCTGGGCGGCGGCCAAAGACGGGCGCCTTCCGACCCCTTCCTGTACGCGCTGGGGCGCGCGCCGCGGCCCGGCGCGGGTCGGCGACCCGAGGCCGAGCGGGCCGTGCACGCACGCGGCACCCCGGCGAGCGCCGCCGCGCCGCCCGGACGCGAGCGCGGCAAGCAGTGGGCCGGGCGCGCTGGGGCCGGCCCAGGGCCGGCGGCGCCGCATGGTCCGGATCCGGGAACGGGCGCGCCGCGGCCGTCGAGCCCGGGCCTGGCAAGGTTGGGTTCTGCGGGGCGCGCGCATGCCGCGGAGCCGCGGGACCCTGTGGACGATGCGTTTGGGGCCCTGGCAGGATCGGACTCCCCTGCTCGCGCCGGCAGCGATGTCCAGGGTGGCGGCGGCAGCGATGTCCAGGCCGGCGGCTCGGCTGGGGACAGCCCCGCCGCCAGCCGCTCAGCGGCGTCCTCGGGCTCCGGGGCGCGCGGCCGCGCCGCGTCTCCGGCAGCGACGGCGCACGCCGCGGGCAACCCAGCGGGTGATGCTGAAGTCGCGCGGGCTCCCAGTCTGCATCCTCTGCCGGCAGGGGACGAGGGCCGGCCTGCTCACGAGGCGACGACAGCAGACAGCCGCACTCAGCTATGCGCGCTGAATGCCTACAAAGGCATGAGGCAGGCGGCGGCGCTGCGCGTCCGGCTGATCCGGCGGTGCCCGGACCCTTTGGCCGCTGAGGTGCGCGGGGCAAGCCAGACCTGGTCGAGCTGCTGTTCTCCGCCCACTGCGAACGAGCCACATCTGCGTTGCCGCGCAGGCAGCCTCCCTGCTGCAAGCGGCACTGCAAGTCATGTGTGGGCAGACACCGTGTGTCGGTCCGCAAGATGCAGGTCTGGTAGAGGAATGCGGGGTGCCTGACATGCAGCATGCCTCTTGCAGGCAGTGCCTTCCTGCACACCATGCCAGCAACGCATTTCCTCATTCTGCAGTGTGATCAGCAGCATATGCGGGTGGCGCAGGGCCTCGTGCGCGACGTGGCCGAGCTGCTCCACGAGGCGGTGGCCGACATCGACGAGCCGCGGGCCGTCAGCGCGCTCGCCGCGGCGCCGGGCCCGCCCGCGCAGGGCCTGCACAGCGCGAGCGCACTCAGCGAGGTGCGCTCCCGCGCATGCAGCCTTGCATGGATGCGTTTCCCTGCGCGCCGCGCGCCACTGCGCGCTTGCCCCGTCATGCGCTTCTCAATGGCGCCCTTGTGCCACAGCTGTCATGCAGAGTGTATGAAGGTGGTCTACATGCGCGAACAGGGGGACCGCACACCGTCATAGCACTGCCCTCGCGAAATCGTCGTGGCACCGCCCTCGCGAGACGTGACCGCAGCGCGCGACCTCGCCCAGGTCCTGGGCGTGATGGAGGCGGCGGCGGAGGTGCTGCCGGCGCAGGACGTGCGCTTCGACGTCTGCCGCCGCCTGGCGGGCCTGGAGCCGTTTGTCGACTTTGGCGCGAGCGACCCGCACGCGCGCGGCCTGCTGCTGGGCGCCTGCTTCGGCGTGCTGGCCACGCTGGCGCGGCGCGGCATCGACGTGCGCGCTCGCCTGACTTTGATGTTCCTTCCTGTTCTTGCTTACCTGAGCAACTGTTGCTGAGGTGCTGGCCACGCTGGCGCCCCCTGGCATCAAGCTTGCCCTCTCAGCTCTAAGCCATGACTCAAGTACATTTTCAAACAGCGTTCGCGTCCATAGAAGCGCGTCGCGAAGGTGCATCTTCTGGCAGGGCTGGGGCGAAGCAGTGCGTGCCAGCAAAGGTGCTCCCATGTTGTGGCCTGCCAAGTGCTGCCATACCTGCGGCATTCCCTTGCAGCTGCTGTCGGGCGCGCTCACGCCCGCTCGCCGCGCGCGGCAGGGCTCCGTGGTCGCCAGCGCCGTCGTGGCCTGCTTCGACACCGCCGCCACCGAGCTGGACGAGTTTGTGCTGCGCCTGGGCCGCGCGCGGCGCGAGCACGACATCGACGCAGACGCGCCGCTCGCCATCGGTACGTGGCGCTGATACATCAAACCGGCCACCCTCTTGACTGCAGACTGCATGGTCGCTGCATAGTGCTTTGAGCCGGCCTTCGCGCCGTCCCTCCAATCACTCCCAAGCAGGACAAGAGACAGGGGGCTCATCTTCCCATGGTGAGCTAGGCCCTCTTGCCTAAATGTGGCCTGGCAGGCCGTCTGGACTTGTGGATACGTCATGAACCTCGCTCCTGCATGGACAGCATGCGCTTTTTTAAAACAGCAAGGTGAAGAACAGGCTGCACGCAGGCCCCTTCCAGCAGGACGCAGTGGGCGCGTCGACGGAGCTGGCGCGCAGGCGCTGCGAGCTGCTGCGCGCCGGCCACGACGTGCGGCCCCTGGCCTGCCGCATGCAGCCCCCCTGTGAGCTTTGACATGCACTGCGACCCTGCTCGGCCGGCCAATCCAAAGCCGCTCATCTTTGCAGGACTGCCTGCAGGCTGCCCTGCAGCGCGACACGCGCAGCGGTGAGCCCAGGCGTGCCACTCGTGCCTCTCGCTGGTGCTGGCCATGTGCAACGCCCATGAGCACCTGCGCCACCTCCAACTCCCTGACCTGCATAATGAACCCTGGATATAAACCCTGCCCAAAACCCTGCACAGGCCGGCGAGGCGCTGGTGGGCGTGGCGCTGGAGCACATCGGTGCGGCGGTCGCGCGCGGCGGCGCCGCGGCGGAGGCGCTGCTGGCGCCCGCGGTGCTCGGCCTGCTGCGCCCCGGGCGGCCCGTCTATGCGCACCTGCGCCGCAAGGCGCTGCTGGTGGTGCACGCGGCGGTGGCCGCGCTGGCGGCCGGGGCGCCGCTGCAGGCACGGCGCGGGGCGCCTCATCGGATGCTGCCTTGCATGCGCATGCATGATACCCTTTCGGGGCGCTGGTAGATTACCTGCCCTCCTGGGCTACCCAGCGGCTGGGGACCCTGCAAGGTGCTGCCGGATGCGTACGCAGCCACGTTTGCTGGGGCTGGGCCTGCACCGCAGGCTTGTAGAGCCACTAAGCTTGATTTGACGCTTGTTGTGTGCTTACTAGCACGTCTGCACACCTCGTATGCCGCAGGGCTCTGCTGCGGGCAAGTGTGCTCGGCAACCATGCTGATGCATGCATAGGGCTGCACGAGTGCGCGCCATGCGCCCAGCGGGGGCCCCCAAGGGGGGCATGCGGACGAGCGACACTGCATGCAGGCCAGCCCAACGCGGACCCTCATGGCGCCGCAGGCTGACCGCGCCGAGCTCTTGGCGCGGCGCGCGCGGCTGGCGGCCGCGCTCCAGGCGCATGCGCTCGGCAGCCTGGGCGCCATCCTGAGCCGGCACTATCGCGTGCGCGGCGGCGGCGCCGCGGCGGCGCTGGATGCCGCGTTGACTGCGCAGGCATGCGCCGCGGATGCGCGCTGCGACGTGGACCTGGTCGCGCCCACCGCGGTAAGTGCAGACTCTGCTTATGTCTCCCCGTTCATTATTGCAACAGTCAGACTACCATACCCATCTATGATGCTGCTGTGTGACCTGGCCGCGCCCACCTGGGTTAGGTCGCGCGGCGCGGCAGAATGTATGTCGCGTGACCTAGGGCAGGTCGCGCGGCGCGGCAGGTGGCCGTCGCGGCGCAGGTGCACGCGCTGGCGGCGGCAGCCGGCGCGCTGGGCTGGGCGGACGTGGTGCGCTTCGCGCAGGCGCCGTATGGCGACCGCCTGGCGCTGTCCGCGCTGCCGCCCTACCGCGCCTTCAGCGCGGGGTTCCTGGCCGCCGCGCTGCAGGCGCGCACGGCCCCCACATCACTCAGCCATATGTGGCGGCTCACCAGCCTCCTACTCGCACGCATGTCCGCCTGGTGCCCCGTCCCAGCTGCGGCGGGGCCGCATGGCAGCCGTGCGGCCACCCTTGCAACGCGCCGGGCCCCGCCCCGCCGGCACTGAGAGGCTGACGCCCGGCGCGCTGTCGCCCGCGCACAGGCCTTCCCGGAGGCGGCCAGCGCGGGGCCGGGCGGCGGGCCGGCCGCGCGCGCGCTGCTGCTGCGCGCCTGGCTGCACGCGCTGCTGGACCTGGACCTGCGCGACAGCGCGGCGCGGCTGACCCACGTGCGCGCGCCGTGTGTGGGGCTGTGCCTGGGCGACCCCAATGGCGCCCTCTGCTTGCCGCCTGCACTCTTTGTCGGAATTCACCTCATGTCAAGGCTGGCGCGCTGACAGGCAAGTCCTCGTTCCAGGCGCCCCCTGCGTGTCCGGCACTTGGCGGAATCTAACCAGCCGAGCGCTCGGCCGAGCGGCACCTTGTAGCGGCCGTCATTGCGACGGGCCTGCGCGTGCGCTGTTGCGCCATGCTGACGTATCCTCCTGGCGTTGCAGGCGGCGGCGCGGGCGGTGCCAGAACTGTTTGCAGCGGCGGGCGTGGCTGCGGCGGATGTGCATGCGGACGCGCGCGGCGAGCGCAGGGCCGCGCTCGCGCGCGGCGTCTTTGCCGCCATGGCCGCCAGCCCGGAGGTGATGCCCGACCATGCTCCAGCCGACGTCGACATGACTTCCAGCCAGTGCTTTTTAGCGTGCGTGCTGCAACTCGCCCCTGCCGTACCAGTGCACTCATGGCTGCACAGTTGCCGTCAGGCTGTCGACATGCGGCGACATCACAGGCCCTAGCGTGACCGGTCATGGCCTGTGTCTCAATGCAATCTGTTCTGAGCATTGAACAAATGGCGTCTGTGCCGGCAGTGGCGCAGCAAGCTGGTGCTGGTCGTGCGCGGCCTGGGCGACGTGCTGGCGCGGCGCAGCCGCGGCGACGGCGCCGCCGACGCCGGCGTGCGCGGGCCGCGCCGGCGGCAGCGCGAGGCCGCGCTGGCCGCGCTGGCGGTGGCCGCGGCGGACGGCGCCGCCGTACGCGGCGCCTGCCCGCATGCGGACCTGCCCGCGTGCACCTGTGCGCGGCCCTCCCCCAGAGCGTGCTGTGTGTGGACGCTGGCAAGGCAATGAGGCGCAGAAACAGCCCCTCTGCAGCTGTCAATGCCATGCCGCATGTGCGCGCGGCCAGGCGGGGAGCTGCACGTGCTGGCCGCACTGCAGCCCGTCGCGGCGTGGGCCGGCCAGGCGGCCATGCAGCTGCAGCGCTGGGCGGCGGGGCGGCTCGCGGTTGCGGGGTCAAGCGTGGCGCCAGGGTCAGCGCCCGCGGCGGGCGAGCGGGCCGGCATGCAGCGCGAGGCGCACGAGTGGCTGGAGGCGCGCCGGCCCCCGACAGCAGCCCAGACATGGGACCTACACACAGTGCATGCGCGGTTTGCAAAGTGCGCTCTGACGGCTGCAGCGTGCTCATGTGTAGTGCTGATTGAGCCTACCACCTCCTTGTCAGCTGTAGTTCACTGAAAGACGTTGTCAAGGTTGCCGTCGCACCAACAAACTCTGATTTGCATGGCTTGAGCGCACAATCTCTTTGATGCACTGCCACGCACACACCGTGACCTTGCCGGCTGCGGGCGTGCCAGGAGACCGTGTTCGCCCAGCTGGGCCCGCTGCTGCGCGTGCTGGCGCGCGCGGCGAACCACGCCGGCGCGCCCGGCGCAGGCGGCCCGCGGCGCCAGGCGCGCGCTCGCGCACGCCTGCTTTGCTAGCATGCGTGTGAGCAACGGCCTGGCGTGCGGGCTGGCAGTCAGTCTGTCAGTCTGTCAGTCTGTCGTGCTGGGGCGGGTGCTTGGACGCTCAGGAACAGGGTCAGGTGCGCTCATCAGTTGACCCCACTAAAAGTGATGCAGCCCCAGGCGCCCGCTCAGCTTCGCCTGCTGTGCAGCAGCGCCACAGCGCGCGCACACAGAGCCGCCGCTGAGCGCCTGCGCCGGCGCCAGGTCCTGGAGCTGCTGCGCGCGGTGCTGGCGGTCGGCATCGAGGTGGCCGGCCCGCCGCCTGTGCCTGCCGTGCTCCCTCTTCAATTGATGCTGCATGATCATACATAAACTGATACTAGACAGGAGAACGTGTTCTTCTGTCATGCAGGCCCATGCAACGGCTCGCATGGGTTCTTTGGGCATGCAGCAGTACGAGTATATCGTGCCGGTTCCCGCTTCACCACCTTTCCAATTTGCCAGCTTTCCGCTTTGAGGAGAGTGTGCACCAAGGACAGCGGCTAGAAGCGCCCCTGGTCCCTCATGCCCGCCCAGCTGTCAGGGCGCCACAAGTCAGGCAGGGCACTGATGCGCCGGTCGTGCGCCGGACCAGGTGCCCACAGCGGGGCCGGACCCTGGCCACCCTGCAGACGCCGCCCTGGCCGAGCGCCTGGCCGCTGCTCTGGCGCCCGAGCCCGGGGCCGAGGAGGGCGACGCGCGCCGGGCGCTGTGGCTGCTGCACTACATCGCTGGCACCTTCCTGCGCCGCTGCCTGGTCAAGTGAGCGCCCATGCTGCTGCATCACCGGAGTGCGCTCGAGGCTGCCCTGGCGCATGGCGCTGGGCACGCATGCAGCAGCTGCAGCGCAGCGATTGTTGCCAGCTTGTGCGGCCTGGCTCTCTGACGTCTCTAGTGCTCTATCTGAAGGATGACCGCCAACAGATTGGTCACTGTCTGCGAACAGCCAGAAACGCCTGACTCCAATGAGGAGCGCGTGTGAGCAGCACATGCGCATGTGCCACGTGCACACCACCGCAATCCTAGCGGATGCTTGCCGATTGTATATTGCTGAACATGCGCTGACCTCGCACAGCGCCCACTTCTCGAACAGCGGTCAAGGCATGCAGCTGAAGCCGACGATTGCAGGGTGGGCGCAGGGCCCTGTCGAGCTGCGCGTAACCGCACGAGCGTCAGCAAGCAGCGCGCTGGGACCCCGCGCTGACCATCCCGCGCCGGCGGCGCGCAGGGCGAGCTTGCCGAGCCGCGCGCACGAGCGCGCGGGCGTCAACGCGCTCCGCCTGCTGGGCGCGCTGGTCGACCGCCTGGCGCTGTGGCCCGGCGCGCTGGCCGCGCTGCTGCCGCCGCTGCTGCTGCCGCTGCTGCACGTACTCTGCCCGCCCAAGTGCGCTGGGCGCGTTTCGGGTCAGGCAGCGAGCGCCCTGCTGGCATGCCGTCCTGATGCGCCTGTGCGCATGTCATGCGGGGACAGCGCGGGCGAGCCCCACTGCCGCCAGGTCGAGATAGCCGTGCAAACAGTGCCTGATCCTGCGGCAGGCAGGGCCGCAGTAGCAGGCCGCCAAGGAGGCCACCCTCGCGCTGCTCAGGCAGCGCCCGTCGGGCACGCTCGGCCCATCCGGGCTGCACTCCTGCGCCTGGTCAAGTTGCATACTGGGGTGCGGCAGGGCGGGCGAAAGCCCGTCGCTGGCGGCCAAGGAGGCGGTGTACGCGCTGCTGACGGCACTGCTGGGCCATGCGGCCGCGGCCGGCGGGCTGGTGCCCCCGCCGCAGGCGCCCGCGGGCAGCGAGCCGGAGCCGCCGCGCGGCCTGCCGCTGCACGCCTGCGCGCCGCTGGAGGAGGCCAGGTGGGCAAGCCCACCCTGCACCCTGACCAGGTTGGCTCAGGCAGGCACTCCCTAGTGGGGGGTCTTGCATCCCCGCACAGCTGAGCAGCACGTCCCCGCGAGACTGCGCGCCGTGATGCGCGCCTGCCAAAGCCAAAGCGCACACCGCGGCCGACCCGGCAGGCCCCCGGGACGTGCGCAGTCAGGCCCCTGTCGAGCCGCCCGCAGCCGGCCATGCGCGGCGGCTGGGAGGCGCCCGGTGACAGGTGGCGGCGCGCAGGCTGAGCGCCGCACTGCGCGTCTTCCTGGCCGCGGTCTGCGGCGACGTGCTGCAATGCGCACGCGGGTGGGCGGGCGCGCCGCGGCTCGCGGGAGCGGGACCGGCCCCGTCCCTGCAGGCGAGCCCTGCAGGGCCGGCCGCGGCCGGCGCCGCGGCCGGCGCGCGCCCCGGCGCCGACGGGCACGCAGCGGCGGGGCCCGCCGGCCAGGGCGCGGGGTTGGCGGCGGGCGCAGGCGCGCCGGCGGCGGGCGCTGCTGGTGGCATCGATTTCGCGCTGCTCGATGACATGGTGCGCCCTATTGCTGAGGCGCTGTGTTGACCTGAGCATGCTCTGGCGAGTACGCTCGCTGCGAAGGTCCTTATCAGACGCATGTGCAGGAAAGAGAGACAAGTGTGGCGGACTTTCACGCACATGCTTGATTAGCGTTCCGCGGATGCAGATAACCCGCCCCAGCACTGCCTGTGCAAGCGGTGCCTTTGAAGGCCTGCTGACCTGCTATGAAATGCCAGATCGCATGCTTACAATAACCTGGCAACACCTGCACGGCGGCGCCTGCGCAGGAGTGCCGCCGCGCGAGCGCCCGCCTGACGCGGCTCCTGCGCCAGCCGCGCCCGGACGACGCGCTGGCGCCGCTGTTCGCCGCGCCGCCGCCGCTGGCCGTGCCGGCCTCCTACGCGCCCGGCGCGGGGTCGCCCGCCGCTGCCGCGGCCAGCTCGGGCCAGGGTTCCGGAGAGGGCCAGGGTCCCGGGGCGGGCCAGGGCAGCGCGCTGCGCGGCGCCGACTTCAAGTGGGAGCTGGGACGGCGCGCGATCGGGCTGCTGGCGGCGCTGGCGGCGGCCGGCGGCCACGGCGCGGCGTGGGCGGCCGCGGCCGCGCGGCCGCTGCGCGCGGAGCTGGCGGCGGCCGAGGCGGCCGCCTGGCGCCGGGTCGGCCATCCGCTGCGGTGCGACCGGCCGCCAAGTCCAATGCTTGCGCTGGCGCGCGTCAGTGACAGCGCTGGCTGCCGCCCCTGACAATGCCTGCAGGGCGACGGGTGTGACAGGGGCGGCGCGGGCCAGCATCTGACACAGCCCACAACACGGCGCTCTCACCGCTCGGTTGGAGTGGCGACGTGCGCCATCGCATCCAGCTCACCTCCTGGTGGCCCGACATCTGCGCAGGGCCGCATACGCGGAGCTGCAGGCGGCGCTTGCGGGCGCGGGCGTCCCGGTCGAGCCCCTGCCCGACCGCCCGGCGCGCCCCCGCCTCCAGTTCTGGCTTTTGAAGCATTACGGCATGTCAGTGCATGGTTGTAAAGGTGTTGCAGCGGAAGCAGGCAAGGCCGCATGCAGCCTCCTCCAGGCTGGGAGGCGGTGAGCGCGAGCTTGTCGGCCGCGCAGGGCGTGCTCTCCGGCCCCAGCCTGTCAACCGGCACGGGCCTGTCCGGGCAGGCCGCTGGGGGTGTTGGCGCGTGTCTTGCCTGCCGCTGCCGCCCCGCTCCAAGCCATCCTGTCAATCGCAAGAGCGTGACCGTGAGACGAGGCGCGCGGGCCGCGGCAGGGTGCGGAGGCAGACTTGGATACGGCGCAGCCGCAGGGGCCGCAGAGCGATCGGCGGGCCCCCAGCAGGCCAGTCGCGCACGCCTCACAGGCGTCGGTGGCGGCCTCGGTGGGCGCGTCTGCTCAGGCCACGGTACCCTACCCTGCCTTCGACCCCGCGCCCCGGCCGCTCGGCACCAGCTGCAGCCAGGCGAGCGCAGCGGGCGCGCATGGGGCCGGCCACGCCAGTGCGTCAGGGCCAGGGTCAGCGGCGCAGCCCGCGGCGCGCGGCTATTCGGACGCCGCGCTGCGTCCGCCGCTACGGCAGCTGGCGCCGCGGCTGCAGGCGGCGGCGGCGTCGCCGCGGCCGCCGGGAAAGGCCGAAGAGGCTGCAGGCCTGTGCCGGCCGGCCGCGGGCGCCCCGCCTGGCGCCGACGGCACGCCCAGAAGTGCCGGCAAGCGGGGCCCTGACACAAACCCTGGCTTGAACCCTGAGCCAAACCCGCTGCGCGTGGTAGCCGCTGCAAACTGCCCCGCCCTGGTAGCCATAGTTAAGGCGCGGCTGCTGGCGGCTGACTGGCCCGCGCGCGGCATTGGCAAGGTGATGTCGGATGCGCTGGGGCAGCTGTCCGCGACGGGGCTCACTGCGGACGCCTGGGTTGCACGCACTGAGGCGCTCCTGGCTGAAGCGGCTGCAGGACCGTGACTGGCTGTTGCCAAGGGAGTGGTTTGCTGGCCAGCGCTGCGTATCGCCGCCTCCGCTAGGCGCAGTCGCTGTGAATGTGTCCCTTTAAAGCTCCCGCACCGTCCCTCATGTGCATCAGGTTGTGTCGAGTTTGTGCTGCTCAGAGTGTGTGAACTGCTACGAGACTACATCAATGCATGTGTTAAAACCATGTAAAACTGATTCTGCAGGGTTGAAGCAGGGCAGGATTTCAGACAGCTTCTGTGCATGTGTTACTTGTGTGCGAGTGTGGCAGTAGGTGCAGGAAACAATGCGGTCAAATTTCACTCAGTGAAACGTGTCATTTGTTACATTGACAAGTTCTGAAGACAGGCGTGTGAGTGCCGGCTGTTGCCGGGCACGCTCCACATGCCAACGACATGCCATGATGCCATGCGGCAATGCTTGGGGACCCATGAAGCGCGCATCACACCCGCAAAGCGTCTACTTCGGGTGGCATGCTGTGCAGCGACAGATGCACAGATATCGCGCTCTGTGCGGCGCTGCTGCGTCTTGCGCCGGCAGCAGTGGCTCGAGCCCTCAGGCCCAGAGCTCCTTCAGGACCTGGGCAGGCCCCGCCAACGGCACCAGCAGCCTCACGACAATGCGCGCGAGGGCGCGCACCCACGCCCTCACATGCATCCCGGCGCGCCCGCCACATGGGCGCCCAGCACGCTGCAGAGCAAAGCGCCGTCCGTGCAGACACGCGCGACCTCGCTAAGCGCGCTCCACAAGCACCCCCGCGGAGCACACCAGCGCCGTTCTCAACGCCGCAGAATGACGTGCACCTAGGCCGCGCCTGTGCGCGGGCAGAAGCACACGCACTGGCATGGCCTGTAGTGCAGCCCTGGCTATAACCCTCATGCATGCCGGCCCAATGACAGAGCGCCCAAAAATACGTGTAGTAAATACGCTCTCTGCGATAAACAGGCGCGATGTCTTTCAGTGCAAGTATGCTAGTAGCTGGCGTCCCGCTGCAGGCTGCTGAGCGCTGCCGCATGCAGGCCCGTGCAGGCGCTGCAGGTGCCCCAAAAACAGCTGCCTTGCTGCCGCCTTTCTTGCTATGTGGTCGCGCAACGAGCAGTCTGTGCCAGCAGGCACTCCTAGTAAGCCTGGCGCTGCAAAACTTGACGCATGCGTTACTGGCAAGCCGGCAAATGCACCAGTAGCGCCGTCACGCTGCGCCGAAAGGAGGCGCCCGGCGGCGCGCTCGGCAGCGCCCTGCAAACGCGCAGCAGCATCGAGCGATTGCTGGCTGGACGGGTCCTGAAAGCGCCCTTGCCGACACTGCTCGCCCGCGTACATGGCCTGCAGCGGCGGATGCGCGGCGCCACGGGCGGTCCGCCCTGGCCGCGCGCCGCCGGCCCTCCGGGCGGCGCGCCGACCCGGCGCGCTCACGCAAACGTGGTCTTGAGCAGCAGGCGCGCGACGACGTAGGGGTCCACGTTGGCCGCGGGCCGCCGGTCCTCCAGGTAGCCCTTGTTCTGCAGCTGCACGGGCAGCGGGATGCGGATGGACGCGCCGCGGTCGGCCACGCCGGAGCGGAACGTGTTGATGTCGCACGTCTCGTGCTTGCCCGTCAGCCGCAGCTCGTTTCCTGCGCGCACGCGCGCGCCGCCGGTGTCACGACCATCTCCAAATATATTCCTGGCAGATACAAGCCAAAATTTTGCCGCTCCAGGAAATTTTGCCGCAACTTGCACACAGAAGCTGGCCTTTGGCGGTCTTGCTTTCATGCAGACCCAAAGACGCTGTGCCGCTCAGGAGGCAGCCCTATGCACATCGGCAGCAACCAACAACGCGAGTTCCGAGCCCTGGCGCAGGACCTCCCATAATGCATTCCATGCGCGCAAAGGCTGCAATCACACGCGCGTTGCCAGTCCTCCACAGGCGTCACTGCCAGACACGAGCTGCAGCGCGCCCGCCCATGAATCTACGCCGCGCTTGCTGACGGCGGCGCGCAGCTGAGGCGGCTGCGCACAGGCGCGCACCCGAGCCCTACCCTGGCCCCTACTCATGCTCGTTGGCGGCAACACGCAGCACAGGAGGCTGCGATCGGGTGCGCACCGGAGCCGTACTGCGCAATGTGCTCCGCGTGCGTCTTGGACAGCTTCTCGATCGCCGCCATGATGGCCGTCATACCGCCATCCACGCGCATGGACTCGGTCGAGAAGTTGGTGTGCGCGCCCGTGCCTGGCGCCGCCGCAGTAACAGCCTTTAGGGGGCCTGGCTGTTACGCCAGTTCTTACCCTATTTTTTGCCATGCACCTGCACATGGCACACACTGCTGCCGGCAGTGCCTTGCATGTTCACCGGCCTCAAGGCAAGGTCACCTGTCAGCAGAGCATGGTGATGCTCTACTGCAGATCCTGTATAGCCACTGTAGCCACTGAGCAGCAGCATGCTGCACTGCCCCAGCCCTGCCAGGACGCCCGGTTGACGCGGGCGCTGCGGGCGCGCGCCGTTCCAGTCGCCCTTGACCGGCTTGGGGTTGAACGTGGTCACGATGCCAAAGTCCTCGCCCAGGCGGTGCAGCAGCCAGCGCGCGGTCAGCACCTGCACCGCAGCCGCCCGCGCTCGCTGCCCTGACCCTACTGTCCTCCACATAAGACGTGCAACCCTGCAGCACTCAAGCCTCGGCGTCGCGGCGGGCGCGGCAGCGGGCGGCCACAGCGCAGCGCCGTGCGCGTGCATTGTATACGATGGCAGGCGCGCCCTTCGCCAGGCACGGCGGCAGCAGCGTCACTGGCTTGGCGGCCAAACAAAATCAGCAGCACCGCGGCAAGCCTGGCCTCACTCGGTCTCACTCAAGTGCAGGGGTCAGGAGGCCACCCTGACCCTACCAAACCCCCGGCCCAGGCCGCCGACGGACCTGGTCGCCAACCTCCAGTGCGCCCACGGGCCCAATCTGGAACTCCCACTGCCCCGGCATCACCTCCGCGTTGATACCGCTGATGCCCAGGCCCGCCTGCGCGGCGGCGCGCGCGCTTGGCGGCGGAGCGCCCGTGGGGACAGGTTAGGTCAGGGTCAGCCACGGCTCCGGCACGCCTCGCTGCTCAAAGCAGCACGGTAGAGTCTCGGAGGGCTGCCAAGCAGGCCGCATCGGGTTAGGCTAGCAAACATCAAGCCCTGCACAGCGGGGACATGCAGACACAAAGAGCCTGAGGGCCGCACGCGGATGCACGCGTCCATGTGCGCCTCCGCGAGCGGCCGGCCGTACACGCTCTCCGAGCCCACGCCGCAGTAAAAGGGGCCCTGCGGCGCCGGGAAGCCACCCATGGGCCAGCCGTGCACGTTGCCGCCCTTCTCCAGCATCGTGTACTCCTGCGCGCGCGGGCGCCGCGGGTCAGGGCTAGGGTCGTGCCTGCTCGCCCGCTGTGAGCAGTCGCCTCTGCGCGTCTGCGGAGCGGCCAGCCAACACGGCCTGACGGTCCTGGGCATCATCCAGCCGCGCACGTCAGTAAATCAATTTCACAACACACTGCATTTCCCAGCAACAAGCAGCAGCGCACTGCTCAAAGCTACACATGGGAAACGTACCTCTCGATAGCTTTCCTGGCAACTGTTTACATGCGTGGTGCCTAAACATCCCTAGGATGCCTGGGCCCCGGCAGCGGGCGCGGCCGGCGCGCCTGCTCAAAGCCGTACAGCGGCTTCTCAGCCAGCATGGCAGGCGTGAGCATGTTCTCCAGCATCGCGCGCGTGTTGGTCACGTGCGGCGTGTCGTCCGGGTTGTACACCGAGCACAGCACGAGCACGTCGTCGCCGCCGCGGATCGGATCGGGGTAGATAGCCGCGGGCCTGCGTCGCGGCTGGGATGTTAACTTACCAGGCTGGGTGCGCCTCGCTGCTGAGGTCTGTCGGTCAGGCGTGCTACAAAGCGCTTTTCTGCGCTTGGAACTATGCTCCCACTCATAGCGGAGTGAATCAGGCCTGACAAGCGCGCGCTCGGGCAGCATGTGTCTCGGTTGCTGCTGTGAGGCTGGGCAGGCACGCGCAGGCCGCCGCGGCGACGCGCGGCTCCACGCTCTCCCGCCGGCGCCGCGACGACGCCCAGCAGCAGCAGGCAACAGGGCGGCGGCGCGTGGGCGCGCCTCAGGATGCAGTCGGAGTTGTTCCCCTCGGCCTGCCCGGTGGAGGAGCCGTCGAACGACCAGTCGCTGAAGTCGCCGGGGGTCATGGACGTGATGGGCTTCTGCGCGGCGGGCGCGTGCTCAGGACCAGAGCGCGCGCCCGCAGCGCGGCGCGCTGGCAGCGCTGCGGTCAGCTCGCAGGCGCGCGGCCATGCCGCCGCGGTGGGGGGGCGTACCTGGATGACCTTGGTCTTGGAGCGCATCTCGTTGAACACCAGGCCCTGCAGAGCAGGAAGCTCGTCATGGTGCTGCTGCACTGTGCCGCAGCGACTTTGGCAAGCATGCATGCAATGGCGCCAAGCAATGCCGCCAAGCAGCGTGCGCAGCCAGTCGACTCTGCATCGCCACAGCGGTCACCTTGTGGTCGGAGCCCTCCAGGCCGTCCGCCCAGATGTACTCTGCCCGCTGCGCCAGCGCGCTGATGCGCAGCACCACATGGCCGGCCTGCACCCGCCCAGATCGCCCCTCGCTTTCCACCAGGCTGGCAAGCCTCCCACGCGCCGGAGGGCGTGTTCAGTACACTCCTTGCTCTGCCTTGCAAGAGTGACAGGGGAGGGGGTCGAGGTGAGGCTGCGGGCTCTGCCAGCCACAGGGCCAACTGAGTGCTCCGTGCCTGCCGGTGGCGGGTCTGCCGAGTAGCGCCCTTGAAGCTGGTGGGCAGGGCGGCCAGGGTGGCCTGCGGGCCCCCAGGCGGCGCTCAGATCGGGAATGCGCACAGGCAACAAGTTAGGGCTGGCCGCTTTGAACAGGCATGGACAGGCGCTGAGGCTCACCTTGCTGGCAAGGTGTGAGCACGCCATGGCGGTCAGTCTGCGAGGATTGGCGCACGGATGGAAGCGATGGATGCGCTCCAGTCCGAGGCGGCCAGAACTTTCGCCCTTTCTGCCAGGTTCAGGGCTCGTATTGTACACACTGACTTGACTTTCAAGTCAGGAGACAGCGGACGAAGAGCGCGGCGGAGGAGCAGGCCTTGGACACCAAGAAAATGATCGTGTCGCCGCGCGGCGCGAAGCGCAGGGTGCCTAGAAGGGCAGCTGCGAGTAGACCTCGCAGTAGCGCATGGTGTGGTCATAGCGCTCGTCGCGGCTGCCGCTGAGTTTTGAACAGCTCGCCAGCGAGCACAGAGAGCTCAAACTGTGCGCGCACGCGTGTCAGACTGCTCCGCTGGGCTGACCAGCACCATCATGCGCCTGCATGGGAGGAGAACGGCGGGCCGGGCTTTGGCAGCCACGCACGTGCATGAGCAGCAGGCTGCTGCGTCATCCGTGCCAGCGCTGCCAGCGCAGGACCACACCAGGCGCTACTGTGAGATGGACTTGCAGCTGCCAGTCCTGCTGGTTCCGCCTGCGCTTCGCGACGCGCGGCTGCTCGATCTCCCACGTGGGGTTCCAAGGCTTTGCGCTCGTCCGCCGCGCAGACGCAGGCGCAGACCTTTAACAAGGGTGGAGGAGGAGAACGACATTGGCCCGCCCCGCAAACACCGGCTCAGCCCTGCCCCGCAACACCGGCTCATCCCGCCCCGCAACACCGCCCCACTTTGGCGGCACTGGGCGGAGGCAGAGAGGGGTTGCGGGGCGGGTCCCGGGGCGGTGTTCTGGGGTGGGTCTTGGTCGTTGTCCTCCTCCTTATGCGCCCTAGGGCGTGCTGAACTCTGACGTGCAGCAATGCCCCGCATCTGTATCGCCTGTTCCTGTCTGCGTGTGATCCCACGCTCCCCGTGCAGGGCGGCAATGCAAGTTAGCGCAGCACTGCGCGTAAATCTTGACAGCCCTGCAACGCATCTCGAGGCAAGCTCTGTCTTGTGAGCAGCATAGAATCCACGCGTGCAGTCAAAACCGCTGCCCCTAGTGCGTCTACCTGCCACTAACGGGCCGCGCCTGCACCCTGGCACCAACGCGGCACATGCACATCTCTGAAACAACCTGGCCAGGCACTATGTCCTTGCTCACCCACTTAGTGTGGATCTTAGTGATCTTGCGGCAAGCAACGTTTTAACCAACGCCAAGTGCGGTCAGAACTGCAGCCTACTCATGTACAAGTACAAGAGCTGTCATCTATTATCGTCAAGTCCAGTGCCCGCCCTGGTAACACATACATGCAGAGCACCTTCGCAATGACAGAGCTCTTCACACTACTCAGAACCACCTAAGTAACACCTCCACAAGCCAACGTGGCACTATCTTTGAGGCACTAAAAGTCATCCCCGCCCCCGCCAAAGTCATCCCCGCCCCCGCCGTAGTCACCACCGCCGCCCCCCCAGTCGCCGCCGCCGCCGCCGCCGCTGCCGCCGCCGCCACCGCTGTTGCCATAGTAATTGTTTTCAATGATGGTCGTCTGGTCTGGCATCATGCCCCCGCCCATGCCCCCGCCATAGCCGCCGCCAAACCCGCCGCCGCCGTACCCGCCGCCGCCGCCGCCGTGGCTCGCCAGTGCCTCGCCCAGCATGGTGCCTGCGGTCCAGGGCACATCCATTCTGGAGAGCCCGAGGTCGTGCGGGCGCTGCCGCAGGTACCAGGCTGAGGAGAGCGCGAGCATGCTGCGCAAGCCCAGCGCTGTCAGTGCAACAAGCCGGCGAGCCTGGCAACGGCTCGCGTAGCAGGCTCATGTGCTCGGCAAGCATGCTCGATACCGGGCGCGCCGTCGCCTCTCTCACTCCATCAAGGCAACCTGCTGCTCAGCTGCGCCACCACCGCGCAGCGCCGGGGCAGCACCTGCGAGCAGGCCCGTGCCGCCCGCCAGCAGCGGCGCCACGTAGCCGCCCCCCGTCTTCTGCGGCACCGGCGCCTGCTGCTGCACCACTGCGCCGTGCCACGCACCCACGTCAGCCACCCTGCCACACGTAAGAGCCTGAGCCTGGCCCGTCAAGGTTGACGAGCCCACATTCCAGGAGTCTGCAACACCATGCAACCCCAGCCTGGTTCGGCACGCCGGCACGTCTGCTGAGGGGATGCGCGGTGCCAGGTGAGCCCTGTGCAGAGCGCAGCTTGCACACGCTAAGCACGCACTCGCACTTCAGTTCGGCAGACAGCAAGCCCGCCCGTTGGCTCCGTCAGTGGGTTGGCCGGGGCCGCGCACCCATGGGCGGCCCATAGGCCGGCGCCGGGGCGGCCTGGTAGGGCGGCGCCCCGTAGGGCTGCGGGGCATACTGCTGCGGCGGCGGGTACCCGTACGGCTGCGGCTGCTGCATGGGATACCCCGGTGCGGGCGCATAGCCAGGCTGTGCTGGGTACCCGGGCTGCGGCGGGGCGGGCGCTGCCCCGTAGTAGGCCTGCGGCCCGGCCTGCGGGTAGCCCGGCGGCGGCCCATACTGCTGCGGGGCGCCGCCGGGGTGGCCGTACGGCGCGCCGTACTGCTGCGGGTAGGCGCCCGGCGCGCCGGGGTACCCCGGCTGATACGCCATGCGAGCGCGGGCCGCGCGCACGCGGGCAAGCGTCCCCTGCGCGCAGCAGCACGCGCTCAGCGACGCTGTCCCAGGCCTGCCAGCGCAGCGCACACCGGCAGCAAACCCCCGCGCTTGCCACGAGGCGAACCCGGCTAAGCTATGCACAGAAGGTTTGTGGCCAAGCCACAAGCGCCACACCTTCTGTTGTAGGGCGAGGCCTGGCGGTCTGCGAACACGCTGATCAAGGGCTTGCTAGGCAGCGCTCTAGAGGTCCTGCTGCGTGTATGGCAATCACAGGGAACCAGCGAGTTGCTAGCTAGCCACCCACACAGCTCCAAGTCCACACAGGCTTAGAAGCTACCGAAGGCAACACCTGTGCAAGCACCCTAATTGCAGCGGTTACAAGGCACTCTCAAGCCTTGAGCGACCACTCATCAACTCGATCAAGTCCTGTTGACGTGGGAAAAAGACGGACACCATCTACGGAACTGACGGGTAAGCTGCAGCTCACAGTTCACCCAGCCTGCTGTAGATAATCAAATAAACATAATTGCTGTGCAGCACTGTCGGCCGTGTGATCCGTGCTGCATGCAATATATAAGCAGTCCACACGATCAATGCACCCTCCTTCTGAGACACAGAGCTGCTGCATGCTCACATGTATTATATATCATGTACTATATAAGCGTTTGCGCGTGCGCAGACGGTTCTTACCCAGCTGCGGCTTGAGGCTTCTGCCACCCTCCTTGCTGCTGACCTTCAGGAGCGCCGTAGCGCGCGAGCTTGCACGCATTGCGTGATTTGCGCATGACCAAGCTTAGAGCGCTGACACACGTCCGGCAGCTACAGATGAAGTGCTTTGCAGCTGCCCTCGCGATGCTCTGCATCGCCCATGTGTCTGGCGCGCCCCCTTGAAGTGCACAGTATCTGCAGTGCTGGACACGAGTAGGCCAGGCCACTTAAGGAGGCGCTTCGTTCAAACAGCAGTGACACGCTGTGTGCACGAGGGTGACAAGCGCAGGGGTGCGGCATGCGCTCTGAAGCATGGTTCTGGAGCAAGTTACTGATGCTCAGTAACCCTAACCCTCAGGCATGAGGGTGACATGCGCAGGGCGCGGGACGTGCTCCTGAGCGTGCCGCGCGCGGATGCGCTCCCCGACACGTCCGCCGCGGCCGCGGCCGCGCCGTAGGCGCCCGCCATGCCGCGGCAGGCGGACATGGTCTTCACCATGTTCTCGGCGCCAGCCGCGGCGCTCACGCCCAGCAGCCTGACGCTCACTGGCATCCAGCGTCGCCACGTTCGTCACCGATGACCTGTAAGAGCGGCGCCACCCACATGTCGCGCGTCCTCGACCCCCGGCGCTCTGCAGACATGTAAATCATGTCTAGGACGGGGTGCTTGCCCAAGCATGCGGCAGGCTTGACTGCGCTGCGCTGCACGGCGCACACAAGGGTCTGGGCACTGAGGCTGGCACTGTGGGCGCCGGAGGCCTGATGCGGACATGCACGCTCTGCAGAGAGCTTTGCCAACGACACCTCCGGCGCCCTGTTCGTGCACGATGACGGCCAGAAGCTGGGCCGCCCGGTGGTGGTGCTGCACGCGTCGGCCGCCGGCAACGCCACCAGCGTACTGCTGCTGCTGTCCAGCCCGCGCTATGTCAAGGAGACGCGCACGCTCACCTTCAAGGCATGCCCCTTTCCATCTCTACCGAGCCGCAGCATGCGGCTCCTCCTGGCCATGTGACATTGCACCCGGACGCAAACAAAACAGCTCGCATGGGAGCTGGAGCTGCTAGCCGCTGGCTGCAAATGCCTACAACCCTCCCCGACCCATTAGGTGGTCTGCCGGGCAGGCGCGCATCCTGCCGCTGGATAACAGCACGGCGCTGCCCATCAGCGGCGGCGTCGCGTCGCGCCTGGCGTAGGACGCCGCGGCGGGACCGCGCGCGCGCGCGCTCACGTCGCCGCCGGCTGGCGGCGTTGACCAGAACACGCAGGCGCTGGGCGCCAAGGCACAGGTGAAGTAGTGGCACGGGTGGTCGTGGGGTGACGGGCCAGGATACTACGGCCATTATGGCGCGCCATACTATGGTTGGAGCTACTGGGGTTGAGCCAGGGCAGCGTGCGCGTGCGGGAAGGGATGCAAGGTCAATTGCATGGGGGGTGTGTGTGAGTGCTGCTGTGCGCAGTCTGACGGTCGTAACAGGCTGCTGGCAATGATGCTGTGTTGTACATACGCGGTACTGGTGGCACAGTGGTGTCCCGCTACCTCCTGTTATGACCTGTTACGAAGTGCCTAGCCGTGAGGAGGCTTGCAGCAGCATCTGTGTATTGAATCTGTGCACCACTATGTAAGACTGCTATTGGCAAGGCAGGTTCCCTTTCTCAGTGGTGGCCAGTCCAGATTTGCTCTCCAGCAGGACCAAACCCCCAAGTCCATGCCCTGACCCTGAAGTGCAAAGCATCCTCCTTGCTTCTTCATCCCCAGGGAAAGCTCAGTCTTTTGAGGCAGAGTGCGCAGGAGCAACATCAAGATTGCTGTGTGTGTGTGCTGAAGCCACACCAGGATGGAAAGCAGGTCCGCGCACGCGCCCAGCTGTTGTCACTTTCTGCTGCTACCGTAGCAGTGTGGGTAGTAGTGCTATCACATGGACGGCATGCTTCCGGCAGCTCTGACTAAGTGCCTGACCTACGCTCAGTAGGTGACAGACACGTGCTGACGCATTACCTGATGCAGGGCGCTCTGCGTGGTGGTGGTGCTGCTTGCTGCTGCAGCCAGTACGGCAGGTGAGTGTCCGACCAACATGCACTGGATGTGCAAGCCTCCCTCTTGTACGTGCTAACGGGTCTGTTGGCTACACAGCTGGCGCATAAGCGCAGCATACGATCTCACGCAGCTGGGTGTTTGGCCAGTAAAGGCGTGTCTGATGGCTGCACTCCTAGGAGAGCTGCAGGCTGACCTGTCCTTGCATCAGGCGGTTTAGAACATGAGGTGGCAGGCTTAGGCGTGCTGGCCTGGAGCTGCAGCCACACCACCCCTGCGCTGTCCCAAGCTTGCGCGTGTCTCAAGCGTATGGTTTAAGACCGGGGCATGCTGAAGCTTGCACCGCCGCTCACGTCATGCAGCACTGCACTTTGGCAGGGCAGGCAGAGGAGTCGAGGAGATGCCCTAATCAGGGCATGCCTGACGTGCGAGGAGCATTTCCTCCACACAGTGCGCATGCAAGGGCCGGCCAGCTGAAAAAGGCGCACGCGAGCGCGCACAGGCGGCCGCCCCCTTGACCCAGCCGCGAGCGCGGGCTCCCCGGCTGCACTCGGCGCGCTGCCGGCGGCGCAGGCGCCCGCCGCCGCCTCACGCGCGTACGCGCCGGGCCCCGGCCTGCCCGCGCCGGTGGCCGACACGCTGTTCGTCGTCGTGGCGCGCGGCGGCCTGCTGACGCCCTCGCAGCTGATGCTGGCGGGCGCGCCGGCTGTCGTCCCCGTCCTCACGGCTGGCAACGCGGCCGGGGCGCTGCGCATGGGCGCGCGCGCCAGTCCTAGGCCGCACGCAGGCCTGACGCGCGGGGCATAGCGGCGCTGTTGGGCCTTGCAGGGGCCGGCACACATGCGGCGCCCTGCGACTGCCAGATGGCAGTCTGCGGCATGTACAGCCGCAGCCTCCCCACTGCAACCCTTGCACATGCATGGTTTCTGGCTACATGTGCTTGCTCCATGCTGAATGGTTTGCCCAGTGCATGTGCACAAGCGCAGGAGCGCTTACTGTGAGCGTTTGGAAGAATATGTCGATCCCTCATTCCCATGCTGATAGGGAGATTGTGCATGTGTTGCCCGAGCACTGCTAGGCACCAAGCACTGCGCGCAGTAGAGGCACATCCCTTGACGCGCCGTATCATCACACAGACTGTCATCACTAACACAGCAGCTTCATGGGTGGTGAACACTGCGCTTGTGGTCGCAGACGCATTTGCCAACACAAGCAAGGGCAGCGCGATGGTGCCGCAGCACGGCGAGTGGCTGGGCAGCCCCGTGGCGGTCCTGCGCGCTGAGCCAGAGAACGCCGCGGCCGGCGCCGGCAACTCATCGGACATGCTCCTGCTGCTGTCGGAGCCGCGCTACGAGCCGCACCCGCTCGGCTCCGATCTGCCGACGCTCACCTTCAAGGCGCGGGGGCCCGGCTCGGGGCCAAGTTGACTCAGCACCAGACAGCTGTGCTGCACGGTCGCGTGCTGCATCTGTTCAATGTCTCACCAGCAGAATAGGGTTAAGATTAAACCCTGACCCTATCCCACCCTTTATACAAATATGAGGCTACAACCTCAAGCGCGCAGCAGCCTCCTGGATTCATGCATACGATGCTCTGCTGACGCATGCAGGTCAAGGTCCTCCCGGTCGACGGCACGGCGGCGCTGCCCACGGCCAGCGGCACGGCGGAGCGCCTGGTGGCGGACCACACCGCCGGGGCCGGGCCGGCGCTGCTGTCGAGACCGGCGGGCGCCGACGTGCGCCTGGGCAGCTGCGTGCTGTTCGTCGACGCGTCCTCGCAGCGCATGCTGGCGCCGGCGCGCACGGACAACTGGTGGGGAGGTGCGTGCACAGCGTGCTGCAGTGATGCCGCATCCTGGGTGCGCGAGTGCACATGTAGCACCTACAGGCTGCGCCTAATATGCGGCCGTGCTTGCACCTTGTGGTGCAGCCGCAGTTTGAATCATGAGGCCACGGCACATGCCATGGCTGGAAGTGAATCGGGGTCGTACGTTCGTGGTTTTGCAAGCACCTGTGCTTGCAGGCACGTGCAATACGGGGACAGGCACATGCACCCTGCTGTGCAGAACCCTTAGTGATGCGCGCCCTTGTCGCGCAGGCGGCGGCGGCGGGTGGGGCGGCGGGTGGGGCGGCGGCGGTTGGGGCGGCGGCGGATGGGGCGGCAGCGGGTGGGCGCCCTGCTTAGTGGCAGCCCAGGGAGCCGCCTGAGGCAGCCCTGTGCTGGCGCTGGCGCCTGCCGCAGCCTGCATGCTTTGCAGAGACAAGCATTTGTGGCAGCTGCATTGCTCTTCCTATGCATGCCTTGCTGTGTTGCGCAGCCGCAGCATGCTCATGGGTACTACAGAAGTGCAGGCGTGCCCACATGAGCTCGGCAAGCAAGCACCATGGTCTTACACGCTCTGGCGATTTGCGCGCGCGCAGATGGAGTTGGGGAGGACCATGGCGTGGGGGGTGGGGCTGGAGCTGGGGTTGAGCGGCCTGCAGGATGCAGGCCGAAGGATTCACAGCAGCAGCGCCGCCACTTGCTCTGCACATGCAATGAGGAGCGCCCAGCTTGGGGCTTACGGGTCCCCAGCACTGTACCATGAGCACTCAGCCTGCTGGCAGGGAGCCTGTAGAGGGGCCGCACCTGCCGAGCTCTTGCTCCCGTCCTTGCAGTGAAGTTAATAGGTTTAGGGTCAGGGCGCTGGACCTCATGCCTGACATAAACTGCAACGTGCTCTCTCTGCCTGTATGCAAGTAAGTGTGTGCACACCACTGCTGTCATCTAACGTGTAATTAGTACTACTCACAGCAACAGCACACAGGCTGCTTCAGCTCAGCCAATATGGCTTATTCGTGACTCACGCACTTCTTTGTGTGTTGTCACCCCCTAGGCCCAGAAGAGAGCGTGATGGAGCATCCTGAGCAGACATCATAACCGAATATGATAGACAACCTAAGCATTAATTCCCACCATAGAGCAACACTCCAAGCCCTCCGCTGCTCCTGAGCAGCAGGGGCTCATTCTGAGCCATGTCAGTGGCACATCCACAGGTCAACACTGCGGCATGGCCACCAAGCGATGCCCTTCAGCGCCGCAACTAGCCCTGGTGGGCGGGTGGCATCCTGAAGCAGTGCCCACAGCAGCCAGCGCTGCACAGAGCGCCATGCAGAGCCCCAAGCCCGACTTGGTATCTTGTTTGCACTGATGAGCGCCACCACCAATGGCATGCAGAAACCTGCCAGGAGGGCCCGGGTGCTGTTCGTAAGCTTCCACCTGGCGACCCAGCCCAAAGAGCCCTGCCGCAGCGGCACAGCACCAGCCCCTCGCGAGCGGCTCGGCACGCCCGGGAGGGCGCGCCCGTCAGACCATGGAGTAGGTGTACCCTATCCCTACGCTCTAAGAACCCTGCATATACCCTGAGAGAGGGCCCGTCAGACCATGGAGTAGGTGTACGTGGACGCCTTGGCGGGCGTCGCGTGCGGCGTGAGCAGCGAAGACAGGCGGGCCCACGTCGTGCCGGAGCCGAAGTCGCCGGCGCCGCGGTGCAGCGCCATGCGCGGCGCGACCGGCAGCGTGTGGTCCTGCTTCAGCGGCACCACCTCGAGCGGGTTGTGCGCGGCGCCCGGGCTGAACAGCACCTCCACGCGGAAGCGCGCCGCGTCCTCCACCGGCACCCTGCGGTCGCCCAATGGCAAGACCCTGGCCAGGGTAGACCAAACCGTAGCCAGTGCCGCAGCAGTGGGCCGCGCTGCCGCCAGCCTGCCGGAGGTCAGGCCATCCATGCATGCAACGCAGGGATCGGCGTGTTTGGGGGAGTGACGCTTGCGCTGTCTTGCCGCGCCTTGCTTGCTGAGGAGGGGCCGGCTGGGGCGCACCGCTTGTTCTCATACATGCGGAAGACGACGTGCGTGAGGTAGTCCAGCTCGGTGGTGTCGCGCAGCCGGCGCATCGCGTCCTCGCTCACCAGCCCGCCGTCGCCGCCGCCCTCGCGCCCTGCAGCATCTGCATGAGTCGCGGTCCGCGGTGCAGGCAGACACATGCTGTCTGCCGCTTGTGCGTCAGTTGCCAGTCCGCCCACTTCACTACAACACGTATTACTTGCGCCCACTTCACTATCACACATGTCACTTGCGTCTCAATATCTGCCAAGGAAAAGCAGCCCAATTGCCCCATAATTGGCACCGAGGCCCGGCAGCGCGCGCACCGGCGTGCGAGTAGCGTAGCACGTTGATGAGCGAGTGCATGTGCGACTCGGACGTGAAGTAGATGCGCGTGCGGACGTGGCGCAGCGGCGAGTTGATGTCGGTCGCGTACGTGGGGCACAGCCGGTGCAGCGTCTCGCGGTCCTCCTCCTCCTCGTCCTCCTCCGCGGCCGCCGCCGCCGCGTCCTCGCCCCCGCGCACGCCTGCCCGGGAGCGCTGCACTCCGTGACGGTTTCAAAGTTGTGCGATGCTCTTCCGGCGCCATGGATGCGCTCGAGCACCCACCAGCTAGCCACGCTCGCGACACTAGCCCAAGCAGCGCTCAACACTTGCACCCGTGCGCACTGCTGACGCAACCCTTGTGTTAAGCAGATGCCCTGGATAACATGCGTGGTGCTAGAGGCTGTAGAGCCACCGCCCCGAGCCCTCTCACGGCTTCAAACCTGGTAGAGCCTGAGAGCGGCAGCGCGCGCCGCTCGACAGTGATGCCGACTCCAGCGCGGACGCGAGGTCCTGCGCGCCGCCCAGGCGCGCCGGGGCGCTGCCGAACGCCTCGCGCACGGCCCCGCTCGCCGCCAGCGCGGTTGCTCCGCCGCCGCCGTTGCCCGGCACCGGCACGGGCGCTGCCGCCGCCGCTGCGCCCGGCTCCGCGCCGGCCGCGCCCCTGCGCGCGCCCGCGCCGGCGGGCGCGGGCGTGCCCGCGTGCGCCGCGCGCGCGTCCGCCGGGCGCTCCGCCGGCGGCTGCGCTGCGCGCGCCTGCGCCGCAGCGGCGGCGGAGGCGGCGGCGGCGGCGGCGGCGTTTGCGCGGTCCTCGCTGCGGCCGGCCAAGTCCGCATACGAGTCCAGCGGCGACACGGGCTCGCTGCCGCCCACCATGCCCTGGCGCGCGCCGCAACGCCGCTCGCGAGGGGTAGGCTGAGGGTGGGGCGGGGCAAGCTCGGCGACATCCTTCGGATGCACCGGTGCGCGCAGTTTGGGTGGAGTGCGAAGAGGTGCGACTGCAGTGCATCATTGCGTTACGGCGTTGGGTTGAACAACGCCTGGGGCCATGCTGGAGGCGGGTGGCGCATGTGGCAGCGAAAGAGCTGCGCAGGGCCGGTGAGCGCTCACACGCACGGGCTCTGGACCCGGCACGCGCTTGCAGGGCGCACGCGGTCCGGCAGGCAGGGGAGGGGCGTGAGGGGTTAGGGTTAGGGGGCGCGCCGCGGTGGCCAGGCTCTCCTCGCGCATGTTGGCCAGGTCAGCGAGCAGCTTGCCCAGCAGCGCGCAGCAGATCTTGGCGCCGATGCGCAGCTTGCCGCCCGGGTCGATGCCGTACTCGTTCGGGATCACCGCGTCCGCCAGCACCTTGGCCGTCTGCCGCGCCGGCCGGCCCAATTAGTGCTATGATTAGATTGGGGTAGCACCCCAAACTTGCCAGTTTGGCGTTGCCGGCTGCGCTCGGTGCGGCACTGCGGCGCCGCCGCACCGGAGCGCGCAGCCTTGCGTCCTCATGCAGCGAGGCATGCGGCCACGCTGCCGTCGACGGACTCACAGTGCCGCAGGACGCAGCGGACACGCGCATGGGCGTGCCACTCCCGCATGCGCCAGCGCACGGGGGCTCTGCGCGCGCGGGCGCGCACCGCGTACAGCGGCTTGAGCGTGAGGCCCAGCTCCGAGTTGTGGATCGCGTCATACTTGGCGCTGTCATAGATGTCCGGCACCTTGCTGATGTCAAACTGCTGCTTCTTGTCGTTGTAGAACGCCTTGAGCAGCTTGCGCCTGCGCGCGCCCCAGCCAAGGTCACCCTGCTCGACAGTCTGTCCATGGAAAAATCAAACATGCTGCGTGTAATTCTCTCATGCGCGCGCCGCCTCCACGACTTCCTTTGACCCTGCAGGTTTCTAGCGCACAGCGGACTGCAGCGCCAGGCCGCAACCAGGCAGTAAGAGCCTCATACGACCAGAACTGTTGCGACGAGAGGTGGTGGGGCTGATGGGCGGCTGGGAGGTGGGCAGATGACCGGCAGCGGCCCCGCGCGGCGCGCGGAGTAGCGGTCCATCACGAGCTGGGCTGTAACAGACAGCGCACATGTTCGCCGGCCAGACTGTCAAGGAACGACTTTGTGCTGGCGCCGTACGACCAGCAAGGCCGTGGTGAGACAGGCAGGCGGCGGCGGGCGCGCGGCGCGCTCACCAGCGGTCGAACATGAGCAGCAGGCGCTCGCCGCTGCAGGGCTTGCCGGGCTCCAGCGTCCACTCGAGCGGCGACTGCGTCAGCGCGCTGTAGCCGCGCGGCGCGTTGCCGCCGGGCCCGCCGCGCTCCGCCAGGCACTTCTGCCGCAGCTGCTCCACCAGCACCTGGCGCGCCGCAGGCTCGTCCAGGCGCAGGGTCAGGGTCTGGAGCCCTAGTCTAGGCCATCCACCTCCCTGGCAACGGCTTCAGCCCAACACGCCTGGGTGCGCCAAAAGGCGCGCGCACTCAGAGGCTTCCTGGCATGTCAGAGCGCCTTGTACGCGCCGCACTGCGCGGCAGACTGCGTTTTTTCTGGGAGTGACCAAGTGGCAACCTGGCCAATGGGGCTCGAGATCGCGAAAACCTTCAGTTGACACTGCTATGCATGTGCCAGGAGCCTCTGAGGCAGCCCCTCCGTGCCGCCATGTGGCTGCAAGCGGCCCGCCTACAGAACTGCCGCGGGCACACCTTGAGGTGCTGCACCAGCTCGCGCAGCAGCGAAAGCGGCTTGGGCGGCAGCGGGTGGATGCGCGGCCGCGCGTCGCCGCTGCGGCCGCCGCTCTGCAGCGCGCCCCCGCGCGCGTCCCCGACCGCCTGCAGGCTCGCCGCGCTGCTGTGCGCGGACTGGGAGCCGCTGTCGCTGCTCCGGCGGCTGGCCAGGCCATGCGGCAGCTGCGCGGGCGCTGCAGGCCTGGGATTCAGGTCCTGCGGCGACGGCGGCGACGAGCCCTGCGCGGCAAAGCTAGGCGCGCCACCGCCGTCCGGCGCGCCCGCGGATGGAAGCGCTGCTGGCGGCGAGCCACCTGCATGGGTGACCGCTTGCACTGAGACCCAGCAGCATCATATGCAGGCCAGGGTGCGCGGTTGATGCTTGATTACAGCACGAGAGCATTGCTGGGCAAGACGCCCAGTGCGCATGCAAAGGTATCTCGGCGCCCCAACGCAAGCGTCAGGATGGCTGTGTCCAAACTAGGACAGCATGTCAGCAGCCCAGCTACAGGCAGCCATACCCGCCCGCAGCCCCGCAACAGCCTCCAAATGCTCCTTTAAACAACTGCTGCGTTTGTTGATGAGTTGTGTGCGCATAGCAAGTCCATTCGTTACTGGCTGCTACGAAACAATCACAGGGGAGGCAGTATAGGCGCGCCTAGGGACTCCGCATCAGCCAGCGGCCCTGGCAGCGGCTTGGGCGAGGGCGGCGGGCTGGGCAGCGGTGTTGTCATCTGCGACGGCGCCGCCAGCGAGTGCCCCGCCGAGGGGTCCCACGTCATCTGCGCAGCTCATGACATGCTGCGGGTCAGCCATCTGGCATGTGGCACGGGCACTTGTGGTGCATGTCGCACTGCCCTTGTACACTCTCCGAGCTCCACAACCCCATGCCCTGCATGCAGACGCTGCCGCCACACATAGCTTGTTGCGGCTGCTATCCCCACAGCAAATGATGTCGGGATCGACACCAGCAGCGCAGGCAGCTGCCAACCTGCAGACATTGTTGAAAGGCGTCTGGGCAGAGCGCATGCTGTGCAACCCATGCCTGCACGTGCAGCAGCACAATGCAGCCTCTGCCCCTGACCCTGGGCACTAGGGTTTTTTCAGCTGACAAAAACGTTGCCAGCCGGACCCGGGTGCCTGTGTTGGGGCCCAGGGGAGGGGGGCCCTTGTCTGCATAGGTCAGCAACCTGTGAGTAGAGCTCGGACTTGGCCGCCTGGATGTCGTCGCTCGCGCCCTTGCCAAACGCGTCCAGCATGCCCGCGTCCTTCTTCACCAGGCTGCGCAGCGCAGCATGCAGCCTTCAGCGCTGTCAACGCTGCGCGCTGCTCGCGAGCAGCTCGCGAGCCCATGGGCAAGGAAGAGACGCGCTGCAAGTCAATTATGGCCGCTTCTCTAGTATGTATGCTTACGGGGGCGCACAGGCTCCTGGTCAGGAGCGGCGCCAAAATGTTGCCCTTGACATCCACAAGTGATTACCGGCTGCGCATGTATGTAACGTCGTGAGAGGGGAAGGGGATGAACCTGCGGAGCAACACGCATGTGCTCAAACCAGGCCCGCGCGCGCGCCTGACGAGGATGGGCGTGAGCGAGTCGCCCTCCAGGTCGAGCAGGCCCTGCGTGAAGGCGGCCGCGCTGGTCTGCACGCGGCCCTCGTCGGAGGAGTAGATCTTGAGGTCGTGGCGGTAGGTGCTGTGCAGGCGCAGCAGGCCGCCGCCGGCCGGGCCATAGCGCGGGTACATCACCGTGCGGAACACATTGCCCAGCGCCTCGGCCTGCGCGCGCGCCGCCGGGGTGGCAGCCCCGCGTGGTGGGGTCAGGGCTGCTCAGCAGCCTGTTCAGGCGCTCTGGAGCGCTGCGAAGGCCACTGCCTGGCGCCTGTTCAGGGCGTGCAGCCTGCGGCTTCAGCCGGGAGCCAGGGGCCGACGCACCCCTTTCCAAGCTCGCGCCTGCTCAAGCAAGGAGCCGCAGTGCATGCTGCCATGCGCATCTCTTGCTTCCTTTTAGGCAAGCTTGCTTCCCTTCAGGCAGGCTCGAGGCGAGCTCACACTCCCCATGAGCGAGCGCGGCCGGCCGCGCCTGCTGCCGCCCGGCGTGCGTGAGCACGCCGCCGTGCTTCAGGATGAGCAGCGCCTCCACGATGCGCGGCTGCTCGGCACCGCCCTCCTCCGGCGGCGCCCAGCGCAGCGGCTTGAGCTGCACCTTGCGGTTCACGCCCGCGAAGCTGCCGCCCTGCTCCAGCACCGTCTGCGGCGCGCGCACTGGGACGCCTCGCACCGGCCGCACGGCTCAGCAAGCTGCTCAGCAGTGGCCTCGACGCCCTGATGCAGGCCGCAAACTCGGAGTTCCTAATTGCAAGTTGTGCACATCCAGCCGTGCTCGAGAGCTGGTTTGCAAGTAAGCAGGCACATGCTGCCGTGCATGCCGGGTCAGCGATTGCACTGCCGTCTACCATGCACGCCTGCATGCGCTGCTGTGACGAGCCACGCAGCAGGGGGTAGCCATCGGCCAACAAACATCCTAGCGGTGGCTGCATGCAGCCCTTGGAAACATGTGAGACCATGCGTTTGAGTGCAGCAGAGCCGGGTGCGACTGTGCCTTGACAATGCGGAACTTCTCGCGCGTCTCGTCCTGGTCTGCGTCCAGCTTCAGCTCGCCGGCCTCGCCCCCGCCGGCTGCGTCCTCCCACTCCTCCAGCAGGCCGCGTGTGACATCCAGCAGCTCCTGAGCCGCGCCCAGGCGGCGTCTGCGCATTGCAGGCCTGGACCAGTATCCCAGAGGAGCGCGAACGCACCTGCTGTGCTCAACAGCTTCGCTGCGCTGATGGCACGGCGCACCGCAGGAGCCGAGCAGAGCATCCCAGCTGACGAGTCAGCCAGGGTCGCTCGACCCACTGCAGGGCACACAGCAGGCGCTGGGTGGAACGCGCAGAGCAGCCACCAACTCAACGCAAACAGCAGAACGGCTCAGGTGCACGTGCAGCATGGGTCAGAGCCGCGGGTGCGTCCCACCTGCAGCTCGGCCGGGCTCTTCAGCTTGGCCTGCTTGCCCTTGGAGTCGATGTGCTTGCGCAGCAGCTCCAGGATGGGCTCCTGCAGCAGGGCCGGGCGCCGCATCACACCTCCAGTCGACAGCCGGGGCTCAATGTAGACCAGAGCTCACGCTGTTGCCGAACAAGCAGTGTCAGGCGACAGCAGCACTGCGCGGCGCGCCTGCGTGACCTTCATCTTCATCTTCTGCTTCGGCGTGCGGTCGCCGTGCCGCACCACCGCCAGCACGCAGCGCAGCTCCTCATAGTGTCCCCTGCACATTGCACACTATGTCATCCGCATCCATCTACGGGGAGACCCACCACATGAGGTGGTCCGGTAACCCCTTCGGACAGCTTAATGAAACAATGCGCATCGCGGTCCAGCACATCGCTGGCTTAACGTGCGATGAGCAGACTCGCCGCTGCGTGGTGTGCTGCTGAGCACACACGAGGCTGCTTCCTGCATGGGTGGCCGCGCCTCTCATCCAGCTCCTCGCTGCTGTCCAGGTAGGCAGCCCCGCGCTCGGGCATGCCCTCCACCAGCGGGCTGGCCGCGGCGAACATGTCTGTGCAGTCCGGGTGCAGCAGTCCCGGCGGCCCCTGGCGGGCCTGCAGTTGTGAGCGGTAACAATTCTGCCGCATAGCCGGTGCTCCTGCCCATGTGCACCAGCGATGTCCATAAAGTCCAAACAGACTTGATGCGGGGAGCCTGGACACATCAGTCCTGGTAGAGAAGCAGGTGTGGTAGAGTGAAGGGAGCACTCTTGCAACAACACTATTCTACACGTGGACGAAGTGCGAGCAACAGCTGAGGTGCTCTGCGAGCACCTGAGGTGGCGACGTGGCCAGGCGGTGCGGGGCGATCGCGCTCAGGACGATGCTCCGCAGGATGCCCGCCGCGTCATCGTAGTACTGCAACGCATGTCATGTGATCTAAGCCTCATACTTGTCTCCTGGCACATGCTGCCACTGTTGCTAGCACGCTGCAGGCAGGGAGTTCAAGCACCAGGCAGTCATGAGAGGTGCAGGCAGAGGTCAACGCTGACGCGCAGCAGTGCAAATGCATGCGCAGCTCCGAGTCATGCACCGTGAGTCCCAGCAGCGCCGCAGACCAAGCCCGCACCTTGACTGAGTTCTTCACAAACGACCAGCCGTTCACATCGCACACATAGCTCTTGCCGCGCTCCGAGCGCAGCAGGTCGAACCCGCACACCTTCTGGCCAAACGCCAGGCACACCATCCGCGCGACCTCTTTCTCCTGTTCCCCAGATCTGCACTGGCTGAGAGGCACAGCCAGACAGTCGGGAGAGTGAGGACCAGGAACAGAGTGCTGCACTGCATTTATGCTGGCCACAGACCCGCGCTCATCATCGCAGCAGCAGAGGACGCACATGTGGCCGCCACAGGTGCTGTGTTTGGCCCTCTGTGCACAGCCAGGAACCATCTGTGCTCTGAGGTGCAGCGCCCCTTTTGTGAGGGTTTGTGGGGGCTCCTGCTTCCCGCGCTTGGGCTTGAACCATGCGCCGAGCGGTTAGGCTCAGCAAGCCTCAAGCATGGCGGATGGTGGCGCGCCTGCGGCGACAGCAGCACAGGGAAGCGCTGCTCCTTGCCGTCAGCGGACCGCGTGACTTTGCCGTCCACGACAGGGCTCTTGCGCGCCTCCGCGTGCGCGTAGCGCGGCCCCACCGTGTACACCTTCACATCAGTGCCGCCGGTGGTCAGGAACTCCTCAATGATGTACGAGCCGTCCCGCCTGCCCCACCGCGCGCGCTGGGGCACTCAGCATCTCAGCGGCTCTCTCTCTCTCTCTTTCACTTTCTGTACTTCCTCACAGAGGCAGCGTTGTACGCAGTGCTGCAGTGAGGGAGGGTGCCCAGTAGCAAGCAGGCTAGCACCACTACGTTTGACACTACCTGGCAGCATTAGAAGCATCATGCAACGACAGGCTCGAACAGCGCTTGCAGACAGTAAACATACACTGCTTGACGCAGACCTCCGCATGGGACCAGCAATGCAACAAGCGCGGCCCCTCGGCACAGGGCTACGGACAGCGAGCAGGCGCACACCGCACGGTGCCGGGGTGCTTGGGGTCGTAGTCGCCGCTCTTGTTCTCGACCTTTCGGTAGAGCTTCTTCACGCCGCCGCCCATGGCGTGCGGGTAGTAGATGTAGATGTTGTGGTCCTCCCCGCTCGCCGGCTTCTCCACAAACGGCTTCTTGATCTGCACGCCTGCAGCGGCCGCGCCGGCCCTCCTTCTTGTAGCATTCTGTGTGCTGCGCAGGCACAGACAGGCGCAGGCGCGCTTACGAGGCAAACTCGTGGAACGCCAAGGCAACCCTGCCCATGCCTGCACAATCACACACATGCTGACAGCCTGTACACCACACCAATGACTGCCTATGCCACGGTGAGGTCTGAAGCGCGCCGAGTAGCCCGCCAGCCCTGCCAGGGCAAGATGCGGAGCAACAAGCGCTGCTGCAAGCCCGGCCGCACCGCCCAGCTCCACGTAGTCCTCCGTCTCGATAAAGCCGGGCGGGTCCTGCCCAGGCTCCAGCCCGTCGCGGTTGACGGCGATGTGGTGCGGCACTGGGATACCGCTCTCCTGCGCGCCATGCACGGCTCTCAGATCGCCTCATCAGGGCACCGCCTGCAGGTCTCCATGCAACGCGCGGTGGGGGCGTTGCCACACCATAGCATGCTGCTCTGAAGGGCAGCACGCTTTGCGTCGAGGCACACTGCATTGACTGCATCACGATCTTGCACCCGGAAGCGGTCTGCGCAAGCCAGTCAGCGGCCAGTCCCCACACCGCCTGGCGTCCACACACAGCAGGTCTGTAGGCACAGTGTTGCGCTGACAGACCTCCTCTGCAGCAGCTGCTCTGCTGCTCTGACTTCTGCGGGCACGCGGGGAGCGACCAGCAACGCCCCTGCAGGGCAAGCCATGCGGGTCTGCGCGCTGTGCGGTGAGCAGCAGAGCAGGGGGGCGCGCTTGCAGCTTCTGGTACACGCGCCGGCGGTCCAGCAACACGTCCTGCATGGCCATGTCGTTGATGAGGTAGGGTTTCCGCAGCGCCGCATACCTTTGCGCCTGCCGCGCCGCACGCGCCCGACTCGCGGCCTTTCAGGTCGTGTGCCAAGCGTGCGCTCAGGCCTTGGTACCCACATTCAAAGAATTTTCCTAAGAGAGTGCCTCTACCATCTGCACACATACATCAAACAGGTGCCGGAGGCTGAGCAATGAGCCCACGCTGCTCTCCTGCAGACAGTGCTTGCCGTCTTTGCTGGGTTCGCTGCTGATGGCAACAAGAGACCGCCGGCAGTGACTCAGAGCGCGAGCAACTGGTCGCCAGCAGAGCTCGCGCGCCAGCGGCGCACCTTGTCCAACGGAAAGCCCTCCGAGTGCCAGGAGAGCAGCACGTCGACCACCGGCCACTCCGTGATGGGCTGGTGCAGCGTCACGGCGTCGCCAAACACCTCCACCTCAAACTCGCCAAACGCGTGCAGCCGCTCCACGATGGCCTGCATCGGCTTGGACCGCGCCTTTTTCTCCATCGCGCAGATGCCAATCACGATGCGCGGCAGCGACGTGTCGGAGTCCGCCAGGCTGGGCTCCTGCGGCGCGCGCCCTGCGTCAGGGGAGCGTGCAGCTTGCCTGGCTGCCAGAGTAGCTCCAGGACACGCAGCGCCCTGGACATTCCTGGCCGCATGATCCCGCGTCTTGCTACTATCCCCACTATCCTGAGAGTGCGCAAGGCGGGAAGACTGTCAATGAGTGAGCTTTGTGCGCTTCAGTGCCGTTCGTGCCAGCAATGCTCGTAGGCGGAGACGTTCCGGGGAGCAGAGAGTGTCGCGGGTCTGCATGGTCGCAATAAGGAAACACATCAGACCTGCTGTGAACATGTCATAGCACAACAAGCGGCTGCAGAGCTGCATGCAACAGGGCTGCGAGTGCGCCAGAGCCCCCCTGACATTATGCACCTGGGCGCGACAATGCGCAACCGCGAGCAGGCCGCACGGGCCAGCCCTAAAGCTCACCGAGCGCGTGCGTTTGATGCCCTCGCCGCCGCCGTTTGGGGGCGCTGTGTGCTCCGCCAGGCGCGACATTAGCGCGCGGTTCTTGGCCGCGTACTCCACGCGGCGCAGCGCGCTGGTGGTGCTCTGCGAGCGCGCCGCGCTGACGTGCCGCTCCCCGTCCTCCAGGTCCGGCTCGCCGGCGCCGGCCGGCAGGCTAGCGCCGGCGAGCGCGCTGTCGCCAAACGGGGACGCAACGCTCGGCGCGTGCTCCGGCGGCGCCGACCGCACCTCCTCCGCACCTTCGGATGGCGCCTGGCCTGCGCTCATGACACTCGAGCTCCTCAGCTTCCCGGGGCCGCAATGCCGCCCCCATCATGCACACCAAACATGTCCGTGGGGGACCCAGTCGCTGGGTCCCCCCATTGTACACCCTCAAACTTAGGGCTAGGACTACTTTCAAATGTGTTTAGTCATCGGGGTCCCGCCTGAGACAAGGCAGCCCGAGCTGTGTAGCGTTGCATTTGTTGGTGCACACTGGTGCCAGCTTTTGCTTGAGACTAAGCATGTGGTTGCTGCGGGTCTGGCCTCTGTCTGTGTGCTTCCCGCAGCATGCGTCCGCACATGACGACGCGGCCCCATGCAGCGACCTGGAGCAGCAGCCTGCTGTGGCAGCATCTGACGTGCCACCAGCTGCACCGAGTCCCGTCCTGCGAACACCCTTGGCCCGGCTGGTCTCTCACCCGCTGGACGACGTAGAGGGGGTTGACTCAATCGCGTCAGAGCTGAGCTTTTGCTCAGCAGCTGCGGGGGGGCCTGCTGGCGGGGCAGGCGCCGGCGCAGCTGCTGACGCATGCAAAAGCAGCGCGACTGAGACCAGCCAGCCTCGACGCAGCGCGTGGCAGCCCCCTCCAGTTATTGATGTGAACGCTGACGACGTTGCAGGTCCGGTCTAGCCGTCTGCTTGATCAGGCTGATAATGCCTGAGCTTTGCATGCATGCCGGAGCCTTCACAACACAACGCTGTGCCACTGTAGTAGCGCTGCGTCTCGCTCTCTTTCAGACTGTCCCTCCTCTCGCAGGTTTCCGTGCAGTGCATATGCTGCCGCGCACGCCAGCTTTGCCCGAGGCGCGCCGCAAGGACGCAGCGCCCGCGGTGCTGCCAGCAGCACCAGCAGCTCCCGTAGCAGGTGGTCAGGAGGCGCCAATCACCGTCCACACGACGCCTTTTGAGCTGCGGTGCGCCTTATCTAGGAGTGCATGCTTTAAATGCTTGCGCCTTGCTCTGCTGCACATGTGCGATATTGCTCCCCGCTCACTACCTGCTGCGGACCACTTACACGAAGACAGTGAGCTGTGTGTGGCACGTGATGCGCTTTGCTCTGTGGCAGGCACCAGCTCATCATATCTACAATATCCAAGCGCTCACAGCAACAGCGCGCGCTTACTGACAGCGCAGCATGCTACCGCAACCGCAGAGTCACGCGAGCACTTGAGCAGCACGCCGCCGCGGGCGAGAAGAGGGACGGCGCCACAAAAGCGCACGTCACCTACCCAGTGGTCGCGGAGGCTGCGGTGAGGGCCACCGTGCCGCCATCGGCGCTGGGCCGTGCACCGGCGCAGGAGCCAGCGGGGGCGAGCGAAGGCAGCCGGTGCGCAGCGCCGCGGCCGGGAGAACAGGCCACGCCAGCGGCTCAGCCTGCGGTCGACCCTTACTCGCAGGCGCGCCGACCCGCCGCCGTGCTGAGAAAGGGTATGACTGCGGGGGGCGCGCGCCTCGCGCAGCGTTCCTTGCTCGCTGCATACATGCATGCTGCATGAAGGCATGGAGTGCATGGACGCTCTGGCTATCACTCATTCTGGGACACCAGCCTGTGGGAGCGCCGATAGCACAATATGTCTCACAATGGTGTAGTGAGCTACTGTGGGTTGGTCGATGGTGAATGGACGCAATGCCCCTGCAGCGATAGTGCCAAAAGCAACCGAGCTGCCTCTCTACCAAGTGGAGCCCATGTCCGGACAGACAGCTTGCAGGCGTTCCACTTCCCCGCTCGCCGCGCCAGAGGTGCCCCCGCCGCACTTTTGTGTTTGACGGTCAAGGCCCCGACCCCGCAGGCGTCCTACTTCTTCCGCTCGCCCTCGCCGGACACGCCCTCGCCGCACTTCGTCTTTGACGCCACGCGCGTGAGCAGCGGCGGCACGCCGCGCGTGATTGGCGTGGCCAACCTGGCCGGGCGCTTCCGCGAGGACCGCTCGTTGCGCGTGCACGACACGCCCTTCGAGGAGCGGTGCGCGCATGCCGGCTCCGCCTGGTCGTGTTTGGTTCACCCGTGTTAGGCCACCGCGTGCATGTGATGAATCACACTCATGAGTTGGAAGCTTCTCATACAGGTACGCATACGAGGCAGACGCTTTTCATGGTAGGAATTCAAGTGGTTGAGATGCATGGCACGTGCGTGAAAGATGTGTTCTCCTGCAGTCCTCTTTCTGAGGAGTCAGCTCTGCACAAGCCTTGCACAGTGTGATGCTGACACACTCATCACAGCTCTGGCAGCAACCGCGTATAGACAGTGACATGCAGCGCGTTGCCGCTCTGTAACCGCCAACTGGGTCCCAACAGGGTGGAGCGCGCGGTCGCGCGGGAGGCAGCGGCGAAGGAGCAGGCGGCGCGCGAGGCACTGCATGGCTCCGCCAGCCCCGTGGCCACCTCATGATGACACAGGCCCTTGCAGTGACAGTAGTAGAACTTCAGCAGGTGCCAAACTATACATGCTGTGTGCCTGTGTGCAGGTCTTGGGTGGATGTTTCCCTGCTGAGCGTATCCTGTAGCACCTCAACGTATGATATGCATTGGCTGCAAACTGCGGTCTGATTTTTCAGATGCAGCTCCAGGGTGCGCCAGGAAAGTAGCAAGCACTTTATATTCCTTTGCATGTGTGGGCCTGGGAAATTGTGTGCTTAGCAGGGCTCTCAACGGATGTAGTTGTTAGTCACTAGCTGAGCAGAGGTTTTGCAAGGACGGTGCATTCTTTTAGTGTGCAGTGAGATAGTCATTAGTACTCTGCTAGCATAGATGCTTGCTGATCAATTGCACGTAATAGCCACACAGATGCACAACCAGTGGTTGGCTGGTTGTTAACCACACAAGTCATTTGTAACTCCTGTTTGCTCATAGCCAAGGATGGGTGGCAACTTGATTGGATTATTGATTGACCGATTTATTTAAATTAAGCTCTGCTCGTGCGTCGCGCTCCCCATGAGCGGCAGCAGCTCACACAGAGCACGGAGGAAGGTCTGGCAGGGCGCCCACGCGCAGCGATGCCGCTGCTGGATGGTGGGCAGCCGCACCGGCTGGAGCACCCCCCTGCTGGCGTGCCGCCCAGCGCTTCCGTGTGGGTGATCCGCTTCACGGGGGAGCTTTTCTCCGACTATGAGTGCGCGGCCTAGCCCCGCTACCCCACCCACTTGGACGCTGCAGCCTCGCAGGAGCAATCACATGAAGGCGGGCGCGCGTGCGCGAGCGGCTGCAAGCCCTGTCCTGTTATGCTGCCGCAATCAGACCTGCGGCGCCCTCGTGTGTGCGCACGGCAGCCAAAACCAAGCATTGCACTTGAACCGACCCATGCCCTCGAGCTTTCAGCCGCTGCGCAGGGCGTACTGCGCGAAGCTGGCGCACTACCGCAAGCGGGTGTGGACATGCAAGGCCACACAGGCGGGTGAGCTCACGTACGAGGAGGCGCTGTGCAGCGAGGCGGCGGGGAGCAAGGCTGCGCCCGCGGTGCGCAGCGTCAAAGCCTCTGCGCTGTCTCTGCAGGCCGTGACCCCGGGACACCTTGCCGTGCGCTCAAGCCTGGTGACGCCTCGCCAGGCTGGGCCAAGCTCGCAGCCAGAGCGGCGCCTTCCTATGTGCAAGCACAGCGCGCTGACGCCCTCTCTGCTGACGCGCCTTGGTGCCTCAGCAGCGAGTGCACCAGCTCCGGTCCTGAGGGCGGCACCACTGCGCCGCAGCTTGCCTGCGGCCGCTGGTGAGCCCACCCGGCGCGGCCGCGCAGGTGCCCGAGTGCTACAAGGGCCCGGTGCTGCGGCGCGTGCACTTTGCCACGGCGCGCCTGGATGAGCTGTGCGCGCGGCTGTTGGCGGCATTTGCCGGTCGCTGGGTGCCGGGCGAGGGCGCGCTTGCGCTGCGCGACGGCGTCCCGGCTGCCTGCCGGGTGGTCGCCGCGCTAGATCCGGCCCCGGACCCGCCGGACGCGGCCGCGCCCAACGACGCGCGCGCGCCGAGCGGCAGCCCACCGAGCGACGCGGGCGGCGAGCCCGGGCCCGAAAACCCCGAGGCGCCCGACCCCGGCGCGCCGCCCTCGCCGCTGCCGCCCGCGCCGCGCCCGCCGGAGCAGGCTGCCTACCGCGTGCACTGGCTCGCACGCGACGGCGCTGGCACGGGCGCCGGCGCCGTGCTGCGCGGCGGCCAGCTGGAGCGGCGCGGCCCGCCGCTGACGCGCGAGCTGCTGAAGGCGTGGCTGCCAGCGGCGGCCGAGTGCGAGGCTGTCAAGGCGCGGACCCTGCGCGGACCCTGCGTGGACCCTGCGCGGTGCCCTGGCCTGGGTGACGCGCGGGGCGCGCGGGCGCGCCGGCGAGGTGCCGGGTGCGGTGTGCGAAGCGTCGCGGCGTCGCTCAGCGCTCGTTGTGCATGCCGGGCGCACGTGCGGGCGCTCGACGTGTGGTTGTCGGCGGCCGTTGGGCGCAAGCCCGGCGGCGCCCAGCTAGGGCTGCTGAGAGTGCTGCTGCTATAGCCTTGGGCGCCTGGCGCCGCGCTGACGGGGGGATTGACCGGCGGCGCGTCGCCCGCTCAGACCCTGAGGAAGCCCCACCGGAGTTTGCCCTGCCTGCAGGGCGTCAAGGGCCTGCCGTGCATCTGGCGCGCGTCGCCGGCGCTGGCCGAGCGCTTCGACCTGCCGATCGACCTGCCCTTTGAGCTGGTGCGGGCCCCCGCAGCGCAGGCCGGCGCGGCGCACCAGGCCCGACCGCCATGCGCGCGGCGCACCCGGCCCAGCTCTGGCTGGGGACAAGCGCGGTCGTGACAGCCTCCCATGGAGTTCTCGCCTGGCCATATGGTCATTGCCAGTTAGGCAAGTGACAGGCAAGCAGTGTCAAGATTAGCAGTGCAGGTCCCGCACATGGTTCGGTCAGAGCAGAGAGCCGGGCACGCAGGCCGTCGCGCAGGAGGAGCGCATGGGCGTGCTGCTTGCCAGTGATAGGTTTCATAGTCACAGAGCTAGGGCAAAACCCGGGCCGCCCCGCGCGCGCAGGAGGAGCGCCTGGCGGCCGCCGCCGCGCCGCGCGCGCCGCCCAAGCCGCGCGCGCGCGCCGGCCGCGGCGGCGAGGCGCGCGCGGCGCTCAAGGCGGAGGCCGCGGCGATCGCGGCGGCCGCGTTTGCGGAGGGCGGCGTCCCCAGCCTGGCCGGCCTGTCGCCCGTGGCCGTGGAGGACCTGCGCCGCCTGCAGGCGCGCGCGTACCCCGGACCCCCGTCGCGCTTGGGCTCGCGCTCTCGCCGCGCCGGCTGGGCGTGCATATCGGTCGCTCGTGACCGTTGGTGGCCTGCGCCGCCTCCCGTGGCGCTTGGGCGCGCCTCTCTCGCTGCCGGCCGGGTCTGCGGGGCCGTGGTCCGCGGCTAAGGGCACGCGCCGCCTGCCAACACGCTCGGGCGCTTTCGGCGCCCGTTGCTTGGGCCGGGACTGGCGCCTGCATGCAAACCTGCCCGGTCGGGTCCTTGGCAGCCTCTCTCGGCGCCGGCCGCTGGAGCCGGGACGACTGCCTGCGTGCAAACGCGCCTGGTCGAGGCCCTGGCAGGGTCAGGGGGCGCCGGGGCGGGGCAGGAGGAGGCGCGGCGGGGCGGCGAGGACGACGGCGCCGGCGCCGGGCGCGCCGGGCGCGGGCGCCTGCGGGAGGGCGACGCGCTCGCGCGCCTGGCGGCCGCGGAGAGCAGCCGCGCGGCGCGCGTGGAGCGCAACAACTTCAAATGCTACGCGTGCAAGCGGGTGCGCCGGCGGCCAGGGTTAGGGCATGGCCCCATACCCGGCCGCGGCGGCCCAGCGCTCCTGCGCCCCGTTGCCAGGGGCGCGAGCACGCCGTGCACCGCGTGCTTAGATACCTGCGCGCAGCGCTTCACGGCACATCGCCGCGCGAGTGCGCGCGCATGTCAGGGCCAGCCCGCCGACGAACATCAGCCGCAGTTGGGCGTCAGAGGCGGGCGCAGAGGGCAGGGACCGAGGGCCGAGCGGGGCGCCGGGGCGCCGCGCAGACGCGCTGCCAGGAGGGCACGCCGCTGGTGCTGTGCGACGGCTGCCCGCTTGCGTTCCACCTGGCGTGCCTGGACGTCGCCTGGCGCGACCTGCCCGAGGCCGAGTGGACATGCCCCAAGGCGCGCCGCCGCCGCTGCCGCGCCGCCCGCCCCCGCGGTGCAGCGCTCGGGCTCGCGCACGCGTCCTGCATGGGCCCTGCGGCCTCCTGTCCTTTGCACCTGGCTGGATGCCGCGCGCTGCCAGGACTCAGACCTGTCGCCCGAGTGTTATGCGAGCGTCTGCGGGGGGCTGTGCGGCAGTGCGTGGAGCGGCAGCAGCTGGCGGTGCGGCGGCTGGTGGAGCAGGAGGAGCGGCGGCGCGGCGCAAGCGAGCGGTGCGCCCCCGCGCTCGCCCCCGCCCGCGCGCCATGCTGCTGGCGTGCGCCCCTTGCGCGCTCCCGCTCGAGCGCCGCGCCGCGCGCGCCCGCAGCCCAGCGCGTTGCGCGACGCGCCTGACGCCGCGTCTGCCGCAGTTAGGCCTCAAGCTGTCGGCTGCCTTTGTTGCCCGGCCAGGCCTGCGCCCTGCTGGGCGGCAGCGGAGGCCTGTTGTTAAGCTCGTTGCCACACAGCCATGGGTTTGCTGTCGCTTTCTCCGAAGCCCATGGAGTCAGCGAAGCAGAGCGCGGCGGCATGACTTGCGCCGCGCTCCGCCGCCGCCGACGCAGCCCGTCCCGTCGGGCAGGTCGGCGTCCGAGGAGCGCGAGCGTGGCGACAAGGCGAGCCGGCGCGCGGCGGAGCGCGAGGCGCACCGCGCGCGCGAGCGCGCCGAGCGCGCCGCGCGCGAGCAGCGCCGCCTGGGCATCGAGGACATGCAGGCGCGCGCGCGCCCGCCTGCGGCCTCGCCCTAGTTCGTCCGTGCGTGGCTGCGCCCCTGCACATGAGCTGCTCAACACGGTGGTGCCCCAGTCGCATTTGTGAGCGCACACGTTGTTGGTGAGCATGCGGGCGCCGGCACCGCGGGCAGCCACGTACTGGGAGCGAGCGGGGGAGTGCTACAAGCTACGTCCAGGCCGATCATCCTGCCCGGGACGCGCAGGCGCGCGCCGAGGCGCAGGCCGCACTGCCGGCCGCCGAGGCGCGCGCGCGAGAGGCATCCGCCGCGGCCGGGCGCGGCGCGCGCGGCGCGCAGCGCCCCGACTCCAGCCCCGGCCCCAGCCCCGGCTCGCCGCCGGGCGGCCGCGGGCGCGGCGCGCGCGCGGGCGCCAAGGACGCGGCGGCGCTGCGTTTGCAGGCGCGCGCCCTGACCTCACCCCGCCACCCTGCCACCCTGCCTCGCACACCTCCTGTGGGCCGGCTTTGCGCGTGTTCTGAACCAGTGCTTGCTTAGGCTGCAAACGTTCCTACTGCCAGAATTGTTTCCACGAATGACCACAACATCGCCAACACGTGCCGGGCAGGCCGCGTCCGCTCGCCGCGAGTCAGCGCGGTGCTGTTGCACGGGGTCACACCGGCACTGTTTCACATAAATAACGGCGCGTGTGACGCGCAGGCGCTGGAGGCCACGGACCGCGTAGCGCGCCTGCGCTGCCTGATCGAGGGGCCGCCAGAACTGCAGGCGCGCCACATCTGTCCTCATCCCCCCATTGAGTCACATTCCAGCTTGCCCGCGCGAGACGGCATGCGGGCAACGCGCGAGTTTGTGGGCACGTGCCTCAACGCGCCGGCGGCATCGCGCCGTCTGCTGAGCTGTGACGCCCTACCCAAACCCTGCCCAGACCCTGTTGGCGCGCAGGCGGGCGCGCGCGACGAGCGCGCGCGCGGCGCGCTGCTGGACGCGCTGGGCGTGGTGGAGTTCCTGGCGGCGTTCGGCGCGGCGTGCGAGGCGCGGCCGCTGCGCCTTGGCGAGCTGCAGGCCGCGGCCGCCTGGCCGCTGGACAGCCCCACGCTGCCGGAGCTGTACCAGGCGCTGCTGCGCTGCGTGCTCATCGAGCAGGCGCGCGCCTTGGGGGGGCCTCCCCATTCGGGATCCGCCCATGTCTGCGGGCTGCCCCGGCGCGCCCGGCGGCTGCTTTGGGGCCGGACAGGCGGCCAGCGCCGCGTCAGCTTGCTGAGCGCCGCGCTGCAGCGCCCGTTTCAGCTGGGCCCTCCTTTTCTTTGTGCAGAGGAGGCGCGCTGTGAGGCATGGCAGGCGACTCTGCAGAGCCACCAGTGGCTCGCCCCCCGCCAAACAGTGCACGCCACATTCGGCCGCTCTGGAACAATCGTAACTTACATGATCACTGCTGCCGCGCCCGCCGCCCCCCGCGCAGACGGGGCAGGAGGGCGCGATCCGCGCGCGCGCGCGCCGCTGGACGCGCATGCTCGGCGACGCGACCTGGCCGGAGGTGCTGCGCCGCTATCTGCTCTTCACGCGCGCGGGCGGCCGCGGCGCCGCGGCGGCGGCCGCTGCCGCCGCCGCCGGCCTGCCGCCCGCGCGGCTGGACGACCGCGCCGCCGCGCTGGTCGCCGCGCACCGGCTGGCCGAGCAGCCGCACTGGCGGTGCGTGCCGCCCCTGGCTCGCCGGCCCAGTGCCGGGCGCGCGTGCCGACTTAGGCGCTCAAGCGGGGAGCGCTTTAACCGCACGGGTCCGCTGATGCGCAGTCAGCAGCCGCCTGCGACGCCAACTGGCTGCCGCCTGCCTGCGCAGCCCGCAGAGCTGCTGTGCGAAGCTGGCGGGCTGGCACGGTGTGCCAGACAGCTGCTCTGTGCGGCTGCGCGCCCGTCGTGCGCTGAGAGGGCCCGCGCGCGCGCCGCGGGGCAGGCTGGGCGCGGAGCTGCACCTGCGCCTGCTTGCCGCGCTGTGCAACGACATCACGGAGGGCGCCATCCTGAAGGCCGAGATCGCGCAGCGCGCCGACCAGGCGCTCGCGCTCGCGGCTGAGCGCCAGAAGCAGCTCGCTGAGGTGGGGCGCCCTCTCAAAGCGCGCGTGTCTGAAAATCTGTTTGAAACCTGCAAACGCGCCGCTGCTGGCGCTCGCTACAAGCGGCTGGCCGAGGCGGGGGTTTTGGAGCCCTCTGACGTGCAGGGAGCTGCGTGCACTCGGGGCGCCGCCGCAAGCTGTGGCGGATGTGGGAGCGCACTGCGGCCCTGGGGCAGGCTGCTTGGTGGAGCAGGCTGGGAAAGCGCGGTCGTGCTGGGGGAGCAGCCATTTGCGCTGCGCGCGCGCCCCGCAGTGGCTCGCTGCTACAGCGCGCTCACGACGCGAGCTAGGAGCGCGCTTGCTGCGCGCGCCTGCCGTGCGAGCGCGCTGCAGGCGCATGCCATGGGGATGCGCTCTGAGTTGCCGCGCGCGCGCCGGCTGCCTGCCCGTCCCCCCCTGTCGGGCGGCGGCAGCGCAAGCCCTGACCCCAGCGCCGGCCCGGCAGGCGAAGCGGGACCCCGAGGAGGAGGGCGCGGAGGAGCTGGAGGACGCGCTGGCGGCCGTGGAGCCGGGCGAGGAGCCCTGCTTCCAGCTGCCGCGGCACTTGCGGGTAGGGTAGCCTATGGCCTACCCTAACCCTGCCCGCGGGCCCGCGAGCGCAGCGCCGGCATGCAAGAGCTGCCTGCGAGGCCGCGGCGCACAGAGGATGCCGCAAATTGCTTGCGGGCCGTGCGCCATTCGGCAAGTGCTTGGCTTGGCGCGCTCGGCAGCCCCTCTGGACTCTGGGGATGCAGAGCTGCTTGCTACACGCAGGGACGGAGAGTCCCAACATGCACACAGGAGGAGGGACGGCAAAGAGTGACATGGCAGGCTCGGGAGGAAGGCTGCTTGTTTTTGCTTACACACTCCTGCTGACCGCCTGTGACGCGTTCTGCCGGGGGCCAGGCCAGGCGTGCCAATACCAGCGAACGCACCCTCGAAGACGTAACCCTGACCTCGTGCTCGGCCGCAGGAGGACCGCGGCAGCGCCGGGGCGGGCGAGGAGAGGCGGATGGACTGGCACGCGCGGCGCGCGGAGGCTGCCGAGCGCCTCGCGGCCGCCGAGCGCTGCTTCCGCCGCCGCTGCCAGGACGGCCAGGCGGTGCGCCGCTCGCGTCCCGCGCACGCTGCTGGCGCTGCCGACGCACTTTGGGCCGGGGCATGTGCGCTGCTGCTGGCGCTGCTATGAGCCATGTGCTTTCAGCTGTGGGCCCTCAGGCGCGGCTGGCGCTGCCGTTGTGCATTCAAAGCCGCGGGCACGGTGGAGCGGCCGCTCTGCTTGCTCTGGAGGGCATTGCGGCTCGCCGCTCCTGCCCTCGGGCAGCGTCAGCGCTGCTGCCGCGCTCTGAACCAGGGACATTGGTAGGGCGACACGTGCCTGCTTATTGTACAGGAAAGCCCAGCAGGTCGCCCTGCGGCTCTGAGACCTTGCGAGGACCGAGCTTGGGCTACGCCCACAGCAGTGCCTCAGCGCGGCAGCCTCGATATGCCAGCCGCCTGGCAAGCAGGGGGCCACACGAACGTGCCGCGGGCGAGCTGCTCTGCAGGACCGGCGCGCGCCCCTGGCCGCTGCTGCATAGCCGCACCCCTGCGCGCAGGTGACGAGCGTGGTGGCGCGCGAGGCGGCGGCGGAGGCGCGGGACGCGGCCGCGGAGCACGAGGACGCACTGCAGGCGCTGGCGCTGCGCACCGCGCCGCTGGGCGCCGACCGGCACCACCGCACCTACTGGTGGCCGCTGGGTGCGCGGCGCAGTCAGCGCCCCCGCACGCGCGCGCAGGCGCATAAGCTGAACCTCTTCACCTGTGATCTCGACCTGGTTGTCTGGCCCGCTGAAAGCGGCTGCAGACTGACCAGCGGGGCCCGCTCGGGAACACCAGCTGGGGGCCGTTAACCGAGCTCTTGCCAGGTCGTCCAGCCCGCTGAAGCCGCTGCAAACCGCTCCGCGCCCCCTGTATCAGTCACGATCCCGCCGGCGGCCGGGCAGGCTGCGCGGCCCGTGGTCTTGCGCGATGAGCGCGGCCGGCGCTCTATGCTGCATCTGTGACACCTGGCGGCTGCGCGCTGCCCGCCGCGCGCCCGCACCAGCCCCGCGAAGCGGCGCGCTGAGCGGCGCGCGTGCGCGCAGGCGAGCCGGCGGGCGTGTGGGTGGAGGAGCCGGGCAGCGCGGCGGTGGGTCTGATCGCGAGCGAGGGCGCGCTGGACGCGCTCATGCTGCGCCTGAACCGGTGCGCGCGGGGCCGGTCTATCTAGGGCTAGGGCAGGGTTGCTCCAACGGGCCTGCGGCGCCGCTGCGCGCCCAGCAAGCAGGCGGCAGCCCCGCTCGACGCCCTGCGCGTGCAGGCAGCTGCTCCGGCGCAACTGCGCGCGTGCCGCCCGCCGCCTCAGGCGCGGCAGCGCGGCCCTAACTTTGCACCTTAACCCTATCCTGGCGCCATGAGGCGGCGCTCATGCGCGCCAGGCGCGGCCGGCGCGAGAAGGCGCTTGCGACCGCGCTCGCACGCCGCCGCCGCGAGCTGCTGGCCGCGCTGGGCACGCGGCCGCTGCACGCCGACATCGCGGCCGTGCCGCGGCCCGGCGGGGGCCGCGGCCGCGCGCCGCTGGACGCCGTGGAGGCCGGCGCCACGGCACGGCTGCTGGGCGATGCTGCCGAGCGGGTGCGCTGTGTGTGTACTTTGTAGCAATGTAGCAAGACATGGTCTGTGGCAAGGGGTAGGGTGCAGGGCTTGCTGACTCTGCCCGTGCATGCATTCCCGCGGGCCCCGCGCTCACAGCAGTTCCATGAACGGTGCGGCGACCCGTGCCTGCTCCTTCCCCTTGCTGCGCATGCGCCCGCCCGCGACAGCCCACTGCCAGGCGTGGGGAGCAAAGACGTGAGTGGGGCTCACCTCATAAGAAGAATGTTCCTGGTTTGCAGGCATCCAGCCTGCGGCAGCGCACATCCACGTGCCTAAACTTTCTATCGGCACTCCCGCTGCGCGCGCAAGATGGCAGAGCAGGCTGCGGCAACGCGCGTCCGTATGCCTAACTTGGCTCGGCGCGCCGCCGCGCGCGCCAGATGGCGGAGCTGGCAGCGATGGTGGAGGAGCGCGGCGAGGAGCTGCTGGGCGAGACGGGCAGCGCGGCGGACTGGGCCGCGGCCGCGAGCGCCGCGGCCTCGCCCGCGGCGCTCGCCGAATGCCTGCGGCGGCTGGAGGGCCGCATCGCGCTGTTCGGCGATGGCCTGCCGCGCGGTGCGGCGCCGTGTCGGGGTTGGTGTGGGTTGGGTTAGGGGCGGTGTTATGCGGAACCTGGCATGGCGCGCGATGCGGCGCCACGCCAGGAGGCCCTGGCGTCCGAGTCAGGAGAGGCAGCTCATGAGGCGCGCCGACCCTGGGCGGGTTGCACAGGCGGCGGCAGGGCGGGGGTCACGAGGGGTGAGCGGCGTGCAGTGGCGCTGGGTGGCACAGCACCAAAGGCCGCCTGCCGGCGCGGTGACTGGCCCCACATGGCGCGTGTTGTGCACGCCACCCACTTGGTGGCCGCGCAAGGCGCGACCAGCGAGGTTACGGCCTGTGGCACGCAGGGGCGAGCGACGCCGAGCTGGCGCCGGCGGTCGCGTCGGCCTGGGGCCTCACGCCCGGCCCCAGCGCCGATGGCGCCGATCCCGGCTCGGCGGCCGACGATGCGCCGGCGGCGCCGGACGGCCGCGCCGGCTCCGAGGAGCCCGGCGCGGCGCCGCCCGCGGCCAATGGTGGCCCGGCGCGCGACGGCGGCGGCGCGGCCAAGAGCGCGCCGCCGGCCGACCCGGACAATTCGGACGACGAGACGGCGCAGGTGCGGCGCGCCGCAGCCGGCCCACCCCGGTCAGCGGCCCGCGCCTGGTGCGCATCCGCTCAAGGGGCGGGCGGGGCGGGTAGCGCTGCCGCCGCCGGCCGCGCTCAGGCGTCGCTGGGGCCATCCGCATGCCCATGTTCCGCCTGCGCGGCCGGCGCGCGCCCCGCCTCGCGTGGCCGCCCTCACCGCCGTGTGCCCGCGGGCGCGCAGAACAGCCGGCGGCTGGCGCTGTGGCGGACCGCGCGCGAGCGCGGCGCGTGGCTGCGCTCGCTGCGGCGCGCCGACGCGCACGGCGTCGCGTGCGCGGTCGCGTACGCCGCGACCGCCGTGGCCGACAGGCGTGCGCCCGTCTCCCCAGCAGCTCAAAAAGGATTGCTCCGCAGTGCGCTCCTGAGGCTGCGCAGCGTCCTGGGCTGCCAGGCTGACCCGCCAGGTGCATTCGAGAGCATTCACTCAGGGAAATAGCAGGGCGCCGACAGTTGGTGTGCCGTTCAAATACGCTGGCAACGTCGGCACACCGCACCCCGGACGTAGTGAAGCTCGCCACTGAGCTGCGCCGCCGCGCGCAGGGCGCGCCCGCTGCTCAACAACCTGGCGCGCGCGGTGGAGCGCGCGGCGCAGGCCGCCGCGTTCGCCGAGCAGAAGGCGGCCGACCGCGCCGCGCGCGCCGAGGCCGCCAGCCGCGCCGAGGCGGCCGCCTACGGCAAGCGCGCCGCCGCCGCCAAGGCCGGCGCGCGCATCTCGGCCGCCGCGCAGGCAGAGCAGCCGGCCGCCGAGGCCGGCGCCGGCGGCGGGCCGGAGGCTGGCGACGGCGAGGACGGCGGCGGCGGCGGGCGGTTTGCGGCAGGGTATTGCCCGGGGCACGGCGCGCCCGGCGGCGGCCAGGTGCTGGGCGGGCGCCGCGTGAGCGGCGGCGGCTACAGCAGCGGCGGCGGCGGCGGCGGCAGGCGCGCCAGCTCTTTTGTAGTTCTGTTGTGGGCGAGATGCTGTGAACAGGAACCTGCATGCAATCAGACACCCCCAGTGGGCAGAGGTTGCCGCTGCTGCTGCACGTAAGGAGCGCCTGCAAGTGAACCACCTCAGGCCAGCATGCTATCATGGTGCGGCCGCTGTACCTGTGTGTGAAGTCGTCCCGGCGCTGGCTGGCCGGATCCCATTCTGACGTTATTCGAGGTCGAGCGAGGGCTGGCCCCTCAGCAGCGGCGTGGCTGACCGGGCCCTGCGCGTGCAGGCACAGGCCGAGCGGCGGCGGCGCGCACGCGTGGCCCGACGGCGCGGGCGCGGACGGCGGGGGCGCGCACGCGCGCGCGTACGCCAAGGCGCCCTGGGCGCGCAGCGACGCCGTCGCGCCCGCGGAGCCCTGGCGCGCGGACACGCCGCCGACCGAGTCGGACACCGAGTCGGGCGGCGCGCCGCACGTGGGCCCGGGCGCCTGGTTTGGCGCCCAGCCCGCCGCCGCCTACAACCTGCCCTGGCCGGCCGGCCTGCCGCCCGCGCCGCAGCGCAAGCGCGAGCGCGAGCCGCACGGCGGCGGCGCGGGCGGGCCCTATGGCGCGGGCATGGTCCCGCAGGGCGCGCACCAGAACGGCGCGGCCGCGGCGGACGGCGGGGGCAGTGTGCGGGTGCGCGTGAAGAAGGCGCGGCGGTGAGCGAGCGGAAGTTGCGTCTGGTGTCATGGTGAGTAGGGTGTGTGCGTCGTCTGTGCTTCAGGGTGTCCATGGTGTCCGTGCCTAGGGTTGTGCATTGTCAGGGTTGTCATGCTTTCGCTCGGTTGCTTTGCGCTGGCCCTGTAGCGTTTGCTCTGCGGCGCCTGTTGTGCTGAGCGGATAAGTGCGGAAGGAAGCAGCCTCATGCCAGAGGGCACCGGTACTGTTCTTGCGCTGAATACCATCCTGGACACATGCCCCGTCCTGCCTGTCCTCTGTGTGCACGCTGCTGTAAGCAAAGTATGTACTCCGGCCTGCTGCAGTGGCTGTACTCGTATGCAGGCCGCTGATGTGCTGTGGCTGGTGAAGTCAAGTTGCAAACCGGTGTTTGCAAGAACACAAACTCTAGACAGGGCCCAGATGCAGGCCATGCGAGCAACATCTGTCGATCATTATTCTATCTCTATCTATCTATATAGCACCACAAGTGCGAAATCTTTTTAGACAGACGTGTCCTGCTCAAAGTGCCTTAATAGCACTCAGCACTCGCCCCACTGGTGAAGATATCTTGATGCAATTTGCGCACACGGGCGCAACGAGGCTGGCAGTGTCGCCCATGGCAGCTAGAGTGCCATCTCTGCCCAAGTCCCGTGCGAAGGACGAATGGTGCCTGACTGACAAAGACGTGAGCTGCTCTCTGACTGGATTACCTGCTCTACAAACTCCTGTTGCGTGCCAGCTTTGCTGCATAAGGAGTTATGACACACTGGCCTGATGCACTGCAGATTGCTCGTTGCTCATATCTCCACGTCTTAGGCCAGTGCTTTCAGTATCTGTACTGCATTTCCACTGTGCTGCCGCGCAGTTGGAGGCGCTGTCGCCGCGGCTCAAGCCCAACCCGCGCGCGCGGAAGACTGGTTACCCGATGAAGCTGTACAAGGAGGACGAGCTGGAGGCGCTGGCGGTGGCCAAGTTTGGCACGCTGGCCGCGGTGGAGGCGGAGCGCGACCGCCGGATGGTCGCCAAGGAGCAGCGTGCCGAGGCCAAGCTGCAGCGTGCGTCCCTGGCACACTGCTGGTTAAGCTTCCTCCGGGCAGTGTCAGACTGGTGCTCTCCCATATGATTCTCACTCGAGCGTGGCAGAGAGTTTGCACTGTGCGCCCCACGGGCAGAGTGTGCCGGCACTAGTGGTGTTGAAAAGCACGTATGCCAACATGCTCCTGACGTCTACACCACTGACAGCAAGCAGTGCTTTTCCTGAAGTAGTGAGTGTTGACCTCCAGGCTTAAGCAACTCAGCACTGTGTCTCAGAGACCCGAGGGCGGTAGTGTACAGACGCTATATCTTTCGTAGATATGTACTTATACAGCTCTTGCGCGTGCTACAGGCGAGGGCGGCATCGCGGCCACCGCGCTCAGCCCGGCGCCGGCGCTCGCCGCTGTCCTGCCGGGTTTGCGGCCAGACAGCGCGGCTGCCACGCCGCCGCCTGCCGCGCCAGGCTGCACAGGCTCCGCACCGGCCACGTCGGGCAGCGCTGGCGGCGCTGCAAGCGCGCCCGCGTCTAGTCTGGCGCGCATGGGAGGCTCTGCCGCCGCCCCTGCTCCTGGCGAGGCTGGCGGGGTGCGCGGTGCGTCGCCGCCTGCAGCGGCGGGGGCTGGCGCGGCGCGGCCGGGAGCCATCCGGGAGGGTGGCGACCTGGCGCTGCACCCCTGGCTCGCGGAGCGCATTCGTGTGGTCAAGGAGCCGGTGCGTGCTGTGACCCTCTGAGCGCTTGCAAGTGGCCAAGGTGTGCAGTGATAGGCGCAGCTGTGTGAATGGTGCTGAACTGTGAGCTTGTGCCAGTCGCTCAAATCGGACGTTCTCTACAGCCGTTCTCTACATGTCTGACATTGTTTTCGAGTGGCTTGTGTTCATTGCCATACGGCCCATGCTCGGCTGCGCTGCGCAGGCCGGGACTGGGCCGGCCGGCGCGGCCGTGCTGTACTGGATGCGCACGGCGGCGCGCGCGGAGGAGAACCCTGCGCTGGACATCGCGCGCGCGGCAGCGGCGGCGCGGGGCGCGCCGCTGGTCGTGGCGGCCGTCCTGCTGACCGGGCACCCGTACCCGACCGCCCGGCGCTGGCAGTTCTGGCTGGAGGGCCTGCGGGACGTGCAGCGCGACCTGCGGCAGCAGGTGGCTCGCCCATGCGTGCGCTCGACCCGCTGCGCTTAGGCGTCTGGCTGCAGCACGGACCGCATGGCTGCCATGCGCGCTAGCATGCGCGGCACTTTCACAGGCTAGGCCACTCCGCAGACGGTAGACAGTGACGTGCTGCTGCTGCTGACATGCATGCTGCAGGGCAGGACAGAATGCATGCAGGCCTGCGCTGCGGGGCGCTGAGGGGTTGGTGTGTTTCTACTGTTTCTTACCCTATAACCCTATACCCTAACCCTACCCTAACCCTTCTTAGCGCTATCAATGAGACCGCAAGTGTGCGCTGCGGTGTTGGCCAGGGCGAGGACCTGCTGGTGTTCCTGGAGGGCCACACGCGGGGGAGCAAAGGCGGCGGCTTGGCCGCCCTGCGCGGGGCGCCCGACGCGCCCCAGGCGGCCCACGAGGCGCGCGAGGCGCCGCGCGGGCCGTCCGGAGGCCCGTGCGGGGCGCGCGCGGATGCCCAGGGGCCGCCGGCGGGCCGCGCGGAGGCGCCTGGCAACGCCCCGCTCCTGGACGGCTGGGCGGCGCTCGCGGGCCTGGCCGCGCGCGCTGCGCTCGTGGTCACGGAGGAGTCGCCGGTGCCGCCAGACGTGGGCTGGCTGGCGCGCCTGGCGGCCGACCCGGCGGTGGCGCCCGCGACGGCCGTGTGGGCGGTCGACGCGGCGTGCACGCTGCCGATGCGCCTGGTGCCGGCGGGCGTGGTCGACAAGGCCTACAAGTTCCGCAGCACGAGCGCGAGCCCGCGCAAGGCGCGCATGCGCGACTGCCCGTACGCGAGCGCTGCGCCCGCGGCGGCCGGCGGCGCGGCGGCGGGCGACACGGCCATGCACGTGCGCGGGCACTGCTCATGAGCTCAGCACTTAAAGCTGTCTGCGTGTGAAGCACAGGCAGCTTGGTCGCGGGTGAAAAGTCGCTGGACAGACTTTGCTGTAGAGGTAAACAGGAGCAGTCGCATAATCTTATAGCCATGCAGAGGCAACATGGACTGAGAAACTGGAACCCGAGCGGAGTGCGCTTGAGCTGCTGCAGAGAGGATTGAGTGAGGTTTGAGTGAGGCAGGCGTGCCTGCAACTGACAACGCTACATCCTGCATGCAAGCGGGGGTTACTGTTTCAGTTAGGGCCCTCTCGTCCTGACATCATGGCAATTTCAGGCGTCGCCGCGGCCGCCGCTGCCGCTGCGCGACCTGGGCTGGGAGCCGCTGGACCTGCAGGACCCGGCGGACATCGGGGCGCTGGTGCGGGGGTGCGCGGGGGTGGACCAGGAGGTCCTTCCGGTGACGCACATCACCGGCGGCACGCGCACCGGCAACGCGCGCTGGGCGGCGTTCCTGCGCAGCGGGCTGGACCAGTACGCCAGCCGGCGCAACAACGCGATGCTGCGGTGCGCTGCAGCAGCGGGCCGCCCATGGGGTACCTCGTTGCACCTCCTGTGCTGCAGGCCTGGGGCGTGATAGGAACGAGGTATACGTGGGCATGAGCTGTCTCTGCCTCCACCTTTGGCATGGGCATTGTCATGCGTGACTTCTTGTGGCGAATCACCTGGCGGCGCCCCTGGCCCGATGCGCGCGCTCGACTTTTAAGGCCGGGCCGCGGGCGCGCAGCGACGGCGTGTCCCGGCTGTCGGCGCACCTGCACTTTGGCATGGTCAGCCCATTCCGCGTCGCGCGCGAGGCGCTGGCGGCCGGCACCTACAGCGCCAACAAGTTCGTGGACGAGTTCCTGACCTGGCGCGAGGTCGCGTACGCCTTCTGCTTCCACCACAGCGGCGACCTGGAGACGCTGCAGGCGCGGCGGCCGCCCGCTGCGAGAAGGCTTTGGCGCCGCGCTCTGCGCACAAGCTGTCAGGCAGGGCTTGCGTGGCCAGCATCAGCATGCAGTTTGCCGTTTACAGTGCTCTACGTGCTTGTCAGCGAGCGAGGGGACCGTGCTCATAGCACGTAGTGCATAGCCCTCCTGCATGATGAAGGGGGCGGGCAACGGCTGTGTCGCACTGAGTATGCCGCAGCAAGTATTGCTTGGCCCTGCATCGCGCGGAGATCCAGCGGCGCTGAAGGGCCGGGCCTGCGACGGCCAGGCGGTGCCGCGCTGGGCGCGTGCCACGCTCGAGCGGCACGCAGCCGACCCGCGGCCGCGCATGAGCCTGGCGCAGCTGGAGGCCGGCGGCACCGGCGACGCGCTGTGGGACGCCATGCAGCGCCAGCTGGTGCTCACGGGTGCGGCGCGCAAAAGCGCTGCCGCCCCCGCTGCGTGTGTGCCATCCGCGCTGTTGCAAGGGCTGCGGGGCCAACAATGCAGCTGAGACAATGTGCGAGGCGGCACGCGCTGCAGGCTTTGCCGCCACTCGCCGCATGTCTGTCTGTCATGCAGCCACGAGTGCTGCGGAGCTAGCAACGCTGGCTGAGGCGCCATGTCATAGCATCGGGTCCAAGCATGCAGCTGTGCTTCTCCTGGTGTGTTACACACTCCGGATTTGGGTAGCAGGCTGGCTGATGGTTGTGGTGCACGCTCGCTTATGCCAGCAAGTAAATGCGCTGAGGGCGTTCGGCCGCCCCACCCGGGCGCAGGCGAGCTGCACAACAACTCGCGCATGACTTGGGGCAAGGCGTTCATTGGCTGGGCGCCGCCCGCCGAGGCGCTGGCGGCGCTGCTGCGGTGCAACCACCGCTTCGCGATCGATGGCTGCGGGCCGTGCTCCTACGGCGGCATCCTGTGGTTCGCCTCATTGCCTCCTGACCTCCGCCCGTGCTCCGTTTCTGTGCACTCTGCCCATGCCCTGCACGGCGTGCGTACTCAGCAGCTTGAGCAGCACAGGCATGTACAGGGATGCATCGCAGTGCTGCTCTGCGGCCTGTTGAGCATGCATCAGGAGGTGTCTGTTGCGCATGGTCTGGCGGCGCTGAGACGAAAGCGTGCGTGCAAGCAGGTGCTTCGGCCTCTTCGACGCGCCCAAGGCGCCCGACAGCACGCCTGTGTACGGCGCGCTGCGGCAGCGGCCTACATCGGGCCTCACCAAGCGCATCAACGCGGCGCGCTACCTGGCGCTGGCCATCACGCCGCACGTCGTCGCCGCGGCGGCGGCCGCGGCGGCGGCCAACTCAAAGCCTGGCGGCGGGCAGCCCACGCTGGCGCAGCTGTTTGAGAAGGCAGCGCCCGCGAGCGCAGCGGCTGCGGGAGCTGCGGTTGCGCACGCCAGCGGCGCCAAGCGCGCCGGCGGCCGTGCGCAGCCCACCGTGGCGGGGCTTTTTGCGCGGGCTGCCAAGAAGCAGCGCGGCTGACGGGCCCATATTGTGTATGCGAGCTGACTGGTTTGCGCGAACATCTATCATAGAATGGTGCATGCAAGCGCCGTGGGTGTACACAAGTAGGGCATGACTATTTTTCGCGCCATACTGGCATGCAATTCTGCAACCTCTGTTGCACTCCTTGGCACGGGGGTCTGTTTGCGCAACAACATTGTAAGGTGGTCGATAGACTGATAGAGCACCACTTTCACCAAATTTAAAGCACCAAAGTGGTCATTATCATCACAAGCTGTGCTCGGCCTCTGAGCCTAGACCTGGGGCAGCAGCAGCACATGCCGCATACGTGGCTAGCAGCAGTAGGCAGCATGCGTGCTGCTGGTGATGGTGCAAGTCAGTGCTTGGCGGAACGCATGAGCGCACACCTGTAGAGCGCCAGCGCCTGCTTGGGCCCTGCAGGCGATGCTGCAAGCTGAGCAAGCTCGCCTGGCCGTGCACCGGCCAGCAGTCCCACCGCTACCTGCATATCGCAAGCAGAGACAACCCAGTTATTGTCATTCTTTGATATTGCTTGTGTCCAGACTCAGGCTCCGATAAGTGTGGGAAGCTTGCACTGCGCAACAAGCCATGTGCCCGCATGAACACGACGATGCTTATTGATGGAGTCCTGAGCCGTCTCATTCGCTGCAAGGCAAGCTGCAGAGTGGCTGTCTGCCATCACAGCCAGCAATCAGCAGGCTCAATTGATGGCATGTGGCCTTCATCAGGGGAGCAAGCTCTCCTAAGACGACTCGCCTGCAATGGCGCAGGCTCAGACGCAGCGGCACTGACGCCGGCCGGCTCGGCCGCCGGCGTTGCCGGAGGCCGCGCCTGCGCTTGCTGTGCCAGCACCAGTGCCTGGAGGCTGTCCAGCCCGTCCGCTCTGCACGCAGCCTGGTTCAGCAGCCTGTTTAAGAGGCGCTGCAATTTTCTGAAGGTGCTCCAAAGCGGTAGAATGCATCAACATAGGCGACATTCAGCATGCCCAGGAGTACTGTCATGTGATGTGCCAGTCCTATGTTATACAATGCATGAGCAGCGGCCATCTGGCGTAGGTAACAATTCTATCAGGCGCGCACGGCGCCGGCGGCACGCTGGCCTCCAGCGCATCCCGGGCGCCGGGGGCGGCCGCGGAGGCGCGCGCGCGATGCTCCTGCAGCGCCGCAGCGCGAGCCAGCAGCGCCGCCGGGCATGCGCCGCCGGCCAGCTCGGAGGGGCCCCTGCACCAACATTCTTGCATGTCAGCAGGGATTGCACTGGAAGCACAGACACAGCATGCCATGCGCAACATGAGGTAGGGCACATGAGCAGCGTCCTCTGTCCAGGACGCGCGTTGTGTCGTTCAACAAGCATAGCGAAACATCTCTCCAGAGTCCTTGCACCGCTGCTTCAGCCCCTCGTACAGCAGGGGCATGGACTCCAGCAAGCTCGCTTCGCATGTCGTTGACGTCACACGCACTCGACGTGCCGGGCCGACATACCAGCCCATGCTGGCAAAGCAGGCCGCAGCGGCGGCCTCCACCGCGGCGGCGCGCTCCTCCGCTGTCGGCGGCGGCCGGCAGAAGCGCGCCGCCCGGCTGCCCGGCGCAACCCCGCCCGCCCGCATCTCCGCCTCCGCCCTGCACCAGGGTGGCCTGAGTGGGTGCTGAGTGGAACGCCAGTACTGCCCTTTGGTGATGAGCCTGAGTTCCCGACAGCCTTGTTGCTTGCGCACAGCTGCCCATGCGGCCTTGCCCACATCTGACATGCCGTGAAGTCGTGTGAGGCAAGCCTTCGGGCTGCACCAACCAGCCAGTGCAGCGGCTATGTGAACATTCAGCTGAGTCAAGCGGACGCATGACCTGTCACTGCGTCTGCAGGGCTCCCAGCGCGCGCACCAGTGCTGCTGCAGGTCGCGCAGGCGGCCGCTGCGCGCGGCCATGTCCGCGCGCCAGCGCTCCAGGAAGGCCGCCGTGCGGATCGCCGCTGCCACGCGCGCGGCCTTGGCTGCGCCCGCCAGCGCCTGTATATCCGCGACCTGGGCGCAACCTAGCCTCAGTACCATATTTACATTGTACTTGTTGTGTGTGCTGCAGGCACGCATTCCGGACTCTGTCAGAACAATGTGATCATGTGTTAGCTGTGGTGACATGCACTACCCACTGGTGTACTTTCCAGTCTCCTTTCCAGATCAAAAGCGTCATGGGGGCTTTGCACCCTGTCTGTGCTGACGCCCAGGTCCGCGCCGCAGCGATCCAAGGCCTCATCGATGGCCGCACCGGTGTCCATCTCCGCGTCCGCCCTCGCGCCCGGCGCGCCTTGCGGCGGCGCCTCAGGGTTGCTGCCGGCTATCGGCGGGGCTCCGGCTGCAGGCTCGGGGCCCGGGACCCTGTCGCGGCTGGCTCCGAGCAGCCGCAGCAGCGCGGGGTCTGCGCCGCTGAGGTCGTTGCTGGCGACACTAGCAGGTGCGACGCCGGGCCCCAACCCTGGCCGCGGACCTTTGCCGACCCCCCGCACATCCTGCAGCCAGGCGGCCGCATGCTCCGGCGACAGCGCCGGCGCAAGGTCTGCGAACGGGCGAGCGAGACCCTTCACCGGCCTGGGTGCTGGTTATGGGGTTTGTGACAGGTTTGCATGAGCTGTAGGATGTGAGAAATGGGGCCTCAGCGCCCATGTGCATTCGCACCTTTTGCGCCTGGACAAGTGTTGGGGTGCTGCGCAGGCAACAACTGGCGAGTGCATGCAAGAGTGCATGCCACCTAGGAAACACAGGTGATGCACCCCGGCCAGCCAGACTAGCGCTGCATGCAAGAGGCACTGGCCTTGCAGGGACTGGTCAGGTGGCCCAAGAGCGCATGGCGGCGCGCCTGACAGCCGCGCATGCCCGCGGAAGGTGTCGTACAGGAGGCCAATGTCTGCCTCAAAGCCGCTGCAGCGCGGCGGCGCCCGCCAGGCCGCGTGCCACATGCTGCCCCGAGCCTGGCGCGGCGGCCGGCTCTGCAAGCTCAGCGCGCAGAAAGGACCTTGTATGTAGTATATGCATGGTGGCATACAGCATCACTTGTGTGCTCACACGTGTGCTGATGACCATGTGTCAGTCGCGGCGTGTCAGCATGCAGGCCAAAGTTCTGTCAGTACCAGTCATTCATTTATTCACTGGGTTCGCTTTGTGTGCATGCATCGCAAGCGGGGGCATCTGTGCTGCCTGTTTCACGCAGGTCGGGGATAAGCCTCACAGGCCGCTCGCGGTCAGCTGCATGTTTCCGCCTGCCGGCGTTCTTTCAAGACGCTGATGCATCATCCTGCGCTTGTCAACAAGCCTAGTGCCTCGTGTGTCTTGCAACTTGGGTGGGAGCAGCACCGCGAGGCGCTGCTTGCGAGCGGCGAGATCGAGCTCCAGGCGGTCCATGAAGGTGTGCGCAGACGCGCGCGTCCGCGCCAGCTGCGACGGCGCCAGCGCCTGCCGCCCCATGCCCGCTTTCGTTCTTCTCCTGCCTTTCCGTGCAAGGCAGGAATATGAAGAGTTGGAAAATGCATATTCCTTCACATGCAGAGCAGGCACAGGAGCAGAAAGGGCCAGGCTCCATGCTGGCGTGTGAGACGACCGCAAGCCCGCCAGCTCGGATGCAAGGCTGCAGCGCACCGGGCCCGCGCTGTCCGGGCCCTCCAGCGGCAGGCGCGCCACGCCCGACGGCTGCCACGGCACCGCGCCCGCGCCGTCGATGCCCGGCTCCTTGCTGCCGCCGGCCGCCGGCGGCGCGGCCGGCGCGGCCGGCAGGCAGAAGCGGCGCTCCAGCGCGCCCAGCTGGCCCGACAGCCGCGCGACCGCGCCCTGGGCGAGCGCCGCCTGGCGCGTCGCCGCCTCGGCGCCCCTGGCGCCGGAACGCGCCTGCAGCCTCATGGCCGTGCAGCACTCTTCGCGCGCAGCAGCTGCGCAGCCGAGGCAGTCTCTGTGATGCATGGAAAATGATTATGTCGTACGTCCTTGCGTTCTATCTTGTCGTGCACCGCGCAGTGGTCAGTCACGAGTGCAGACAGCCGCACCTGTGGTGGTCGCAGGCGAAGTCCTGGCAACCCCTTGATGTGTATGCATTTACAATAGGCACGCCCGTAGCAGGATGCAGCCAGCTTGCTGAGCCCGGCATGAAGGGAGATTGCGCGCACATGCGCCGGAGCGCCGCGCGCACGCGCGCGCGGTCCATCTCATGCAGGATGCGCATGCGCTGCCGCGCCGCCGCCACTGACGCCCCTGGCCCCTCTGCGCCAGGGTCCGCGCTAATCTGGAAACCCTCGCCGGCCACGCCGGCGCCGCGCGCACGCTCCAAACTGCCGCCCGCGCTGGCCGGCCGCTGGCGCTGCGGGGCATAGGGCCAGGGAGGTGCGCTCGGCGCTGCGGCACCCAACACCGGGGCCTCTGCGTGGCTGCCTGCATGGACGCCTGCGGAGGCCTGCGCGCGCTGCATGTCCGCAATCGCGCGCAGGAGGCCCTCGCGGTGCCCCATGGGCGCCACGCCCAGCTCCACCTGCGCTCCAGACTCTGTGTGATCACCGGAGGCCCGGTGCGCGCATGCGCGCCGTGCAGGCGGCATGCGGCTCTGGTTGAGCGCTCCGCAACACAGTGACATACTGCAGCAAAGGCTCTGTTAGAAAAGATGTGCCTTTGAGCGCAAGCTGCCCTGGTTGGCTTGCAGCCGCCATAACGCTCACTATTGTCAAGCTGCGCCGTCACGCCGTGCCTTTCAAGAGGATATACCCTGACACCCGCTTCCACAGGTGGCAGCGCAGGCTGCGGCGCGCCTTCAGCTGGGCATCGGTGAGTTGGACGAGCAGCCGGCCCGACACGCACTGGTGCAGGAAGCGCTGGCGGTACTGGCCCAGGCCCGCGGCCTCCACCCAGTCGCACACCTCGCCCACGCCCCAGCGCTCTGCAGGGACGGCCATCTGCGTGCGCCGTGCCGTCCGTTACAGTAGCAGCGGCGTTCGAGCTGGCTGCAGCCACGGCGCTGTAGACTGCTAGCCTGAAAACGTGCCACCGCATAAGGCATTTGCTCCCAGGTCATGTGTGCTGCTACCTGCCACAAAGCAAGCCTGCTAGCACATTCCAGGTGCAAGGTCGCATGGCAAAGTGTGAATCAATGTGTGTAGGTGTTCATAGAAAGAGAGTGTGGGGAGCGTACAAAGAGAGTGCCTGCGCTTATGCAGTACAATGCAGGAGGAAGAGAAGGCATCTCATGCTCGCACGACAGTGTGCAACAGGGCGGATGCGCAAGCGGCATCACCTGGGCCGCCACGGCGCGCGCAAGCCGCTCCGCGCGCACTGCGGCCGCCGTGGCCAGGGGCGCAGCGTGCGCGCCCCTGCCGGCCGGCTTGGCGCGGTCACCCGCGCTTGGCGCCGCCCCGCTCGGCCGCAGCGGCGGCGCGGAGCTGTGCCGCACGCGCGGGTGCGGCGGCTCGGGGCGCCCGAGCGCCGCCCGTCTCTGCGCCTCTGCGGCCCCCGCTCGCGGCTCCTGGGCGCCCGCCGGCGGCTCTGGCGCGGCGCCCGGCGCCGGGCGCGCGCCTGCCGACGCAGGCTCAGCGGAGCGGCGCGCCGCGTCTGCGGGGTCCAGCCCGGGGAAGTGCGCTGGCGCCGGGCGCCGGTGCGCGGGGCCGGGCGCGGCTGTGTGCGGTCGGCTGCGCAGGGCCGCGCTGGGCCTGGAGCCGCCCGCGCCTGGCGCGGGCCCAGTTGGGCTGTGCTCCAGGTACCGCCCTGCGCGTTCATTGAGTGATGTACGTGAGCGCGGGAGCGGTCTGCATGTCCAAGGTCCAGTGGGTGCATGAGCACGCTTGGACGCAGGAACATGTAGAGGTCCTCTCGAAATTGCCGGTGGGATGCCCGCATAAGGCCGCGCACGTAGCCGCAGCCGTGGGGGCGCCGTGCATGTGGTGACCTGCTTACGGGAAGGGCTGCCCCCTCCAGATCCGCGCCACTGCTGCAGGCCAGCGGGCGTCGCAGCAACGAACAAGCTGAAGAGCATGCGTGTAACAAGCAGAGGGCCGAGCATGACAGTGGCTGCCATTCTGCCCTGCAAGCGGACCTGCAAGCCGACACGCGCCTGTGGGCGGGCTGCAGCATGCGCACCTGGAACGGGCGCCTCGGGCCTCGCGGCCATGCGCGCGCCGCTCGCAGACAAAACCGCAACCCGCAAGCTGGGGACCCCCACGCCCTCAGCGCTGCCGGCGTCCGCATGTTCCCCCGGAGAGCTCGCGGAGAGCTCGTCTGCGCGGCTGGCGCATGCGCCGGAAGCCCCCGCCCGCGCGTCGTGCACCCCAGGCTCCTCCGGCGCGCGCGGCCGCGGCTGCGCGCCCGCGTCCTGGCAAGCCTGGGCCTGTGCCGCCGAGGCGGCGGCCGCGCTGCCCCCCCAGGCCTGCACGGCGGCCTCCCCGCCGGCCTCCCAGGCGCGCAAGGGGCCCGCAGCGCCCTGCTCCCGCACCTGCGCCGGCCGCGCGGCCTCCGCCCGCCAGGCCGGCGCGTGCGGCGCGACAGACGCGCGGCGCCGGAGCGGCGCGGCCGAGTGCGGCCGGGCGCGCAGGCCTGGCAGGAGCGACTGCGTGCGCGCCAGCCGGGCCGCCGGCGCGCCCTCCCCTGCGGGCGCTGCCCACGATGCGCCTGGTCGCAATCTTCCGCCGTCCTCGTCAGCGCCCCCAGCGTCTGGCAGCTGCTCGGTTGGGCGCGCGAGCGCACGCTCGTCCGCGCCCTGCAGCTCGCGGGCTGCGGAGCGGCCCGACGCAGCGCCTGCGCTGCTCCTGGCAGGCGAGGCCTCCGCTGACACAGCAGGAGACTGCTCGGCCTCGGCCTCGCTCGCGGACCCCCGGGCCGCGCCGCGCGGCGCGCTGCCGCCGCCGGAGACGCGTCCGCCGTCTGCGTCGGCGCCACCGCCGGACGCGCACCCTTCGCTCGAGCGCCATCCCAGCGGCCGCTCGCCGGGCGGGTCCCAGGCATCGCAGGCGTCAGGCTGCCCCCGCCCGGAAGCGCCTGCTGTGCTGAGCTCCCTGGCCGGTGGTCGGCGAGCAGGCCCGAGCGCGACGCCATCCCATGCATCCGCAGCCGCCGGCCAGTCGACGGCATGCGCCGAGGAGCACGCTCGCACGGATGTAGCGTCGTCCCGCTCGTAAACCGCGTCGTTGTCCCCGCTTGCCTCATGACGCAGCCTGTGGCCGGCAGCCTCGTCAGCGCTGGGCCCGCAGTGCCATGCAGCCCCCGCCTGCTCGCGCGCGCGCACCGCCCACTCATCCCCGCTGCTGCCGAGCGGGTCCGGGGTTGCGGCGGGGCCAGGGCCCTGCGCCGCGGCGTGCGCCCGCGCCTCCCATGGCGGCGCGCCGGGCGAAGCCGACGCGCGGCGGCCACGGGTCGCCGCCCGCTGCGCGCGCGCGCTCTGAGCGGCGGACGAGGCGCACGCACGCGCATGCGGCGGGGACGCAGCCTGCGCGTCTGAGCCGCCGCTGCCTGCGCCGCGCTGCTGCTGGGGCACCTGCGTGCCGTCGAAACGGCGCTCCTCGCTTCCGGAATCGCTGCCGGCGGGCGGCGCTACTGGGGGGGATCCTCGCCGCGCCGCGCGGGCGTCTGCAGGCTCCACCGCGGCGTCTGCGCTGCGCGCGCTGTCAGGCGCGCTGGCACGCCCAGCAGCGGCGCCGCTGCGGTGCATGTCCGTGTGGACGCTCGCGCGCGCAGCGCTGGAACCCTGCACGCCGCGCTCGTGCTGTCCGGCCTCCTGCTCGCAAGCGGCCTCGTCGCCAGGCGGGGCGCCATGCACGTCCGTGTTCCCCTCGGAGCTCTCGTACCAGTCATCGCCAGGCGGCCATGGCGCGGAGCCCGCTGGGTCTGCAGCACGCGGCACACTAGCGCCAGCGCTCTCATGCCGGAAGCCCTGAGGCACGGAGGCCGCGCCGCCTGCGGCGCCGGGCGCGTGCAAAGCGGGCTGCACGTGCTCTGTGGACGCGCCCCATGCGCGCTCAGTGGGAAGCTTCCCGTCGACCAGCAGAGCTGCACCGGCAGAGACTGGCAGCGCGCGCATGCTGTCCTGGAGCAACGCGCTGCCGGGGACGGCCGTCATGCGGCGGCTCATGGGCGCCGCGGGCCGCGGCCGCTCTGAGCCAGTCAGCAGCGACGCGGAGCGAGCGAGTGTGCCGCGCGCGCGTGCGGCATGGCGCGCGTCGGCACTCTCAGGCGCAGAGCCCTTCGGCGCTCGGACCTCTGCCGAGCTCGGCTCAAACATGGCCGGCTCAAAGTCCTGCTCCTCAGCGATGTCCCATGGACCTTGGGCGGGGTATCCCATAGGCGCGCCCTCGTCAATGCTGGCATGGGTGCGGGGCGCGCGCGCGGGCGCCCGCCATGGCGCGCTGCTGGGCGCAGCAGAGGCGCGGCGCCCGCCAGACGGGGTCTCGTGCGGCGCCTCCCGGCCCACAGCAGATGCGGACCTGCCGAGGGCACGGTGCGCGCGTGCGGCAGGGCGTGTGAGGGTGTGCTCCGCGCTGCGCGAAGGCGCCAGGCCGGGGTCTGGGTGCTGCTGTTCGGCATCAGTCCACTCAGCGTAGTCGACGGAGTGCGGGTCGTCCGGGGGCGACTCGTCTGAAGCAGCAACCCAGGGAGCATGGGCGGGGTCGCTGACAGGCGCTGCTGCGTCCAGCACATTCCCGCTTGGACCGGCCTGCTCGGCGGCGGCAGGCGCGGCGGCAGCGGGTGTCGCCTCATTTTGCGAGGGAGTCCATGGCGCAGTGCGCAGGTCCGCGGCTGAGCTGCGCGCGCGCGACGCGGCCAGCGGCTCCGAGGGCGCCGCGCGCGGGTGGGCGGACGAGCGGCGCGCGAGCGGCGCGGCCGAGGGCGGCCGCGAACGCGCCTCGCGCACGGACGCCGTGCGGAGCAACGCCTGCGGCCCGCCCAAGGCCCTCACCTGGCCCTCGCCTGAGCCCTGGTCGTAGCTGCCCTGCATGCCAGCCGCAGGCACGCCTCCGCCGCCGCCCGCGTCGGCGTCGTGTAGGCCTAGAGCAGCGGCCGCGTCCCCGCCAAAGCCGTCCGCCGGCCTCTGCCAGGCACCGCTGCCGTCCGTGCTGCGCGCGCCGTCGCCGCCAGGGCCCGCGCGGCTCTGCGGCTGAGCAGGCTGTTGGGGGCCGCGGCCGCCGAGGGAGCGGCGCGCCCCGCCCGAGCGCCGCTCCGCGGGCGGCGCCGCCTCCAGGCCGGCCATCAGGCTCTCGTACATGTCCGTCAGGGCCTGCCTGGGGTCCGGGTCTCGCGCCCAGCCCGCTGCAGGGCCGGGCGCGGGCGCCCAGCCCGGCGCGGCGCCGGCCGCAGCGCGGCCGCTGCTGCGGCGCGAACCTGTCGTCCTGGGCGCCTGCGGCGGCGCCCCAGAGAGGTGCGCTGCGCCGGATGCAGAGGGCGATGCCGTGGAGAAGCGCTCCAGCTCCGCACTGGGCATGCATGCGCGGTGCCGGTCGGGCAGCCCCTCGCCCGAGCTCACGCTGGAGGATGCGAGGGAGGCTGTGTGCAGGCCGTCAGACCCTCCGAGGGCCATGTCCTCAGCGGACAGCGCTGCTCGCGCGCTGCGCCCGGCATGGCCAGTGCCGCGCGAGCCGCCGCGCATGCTCGGGCCACACCCGCTGCTGCGGCTCCCGCCTCGCGCGCCGCCGCCTGCACGCAGCCCCGCGCCGCCTCTCTGCGGCGCGTCCTCATCATCAGCGTCCATGGCGTCGCCAGAGCCGTGCGCGCGGCAAGGCGCTGCAGGGTGCCCGCCGCCGCCAGACCCCGCGCTGTCCTCCCACGCCTCGTCCATGCTCGCTGGCGCTGCGCCCCGGGGCGTCCAGGCGCCACCGGCGGGTCCCGGCGCTGCGCTGGCCTGCCCGGCCGACTCGCCGCTGGCGCTGGCGCTGCTGCGCGCGACACCTGGCGCGGCGCTCGTGCCGGCCTCTGCGCCGCCGTGGGGCTCCGGGGGCGCCGGCAGCCCCAGCTGCGACCAGCAGTCCTCCTCGTCCAGCGCATACTCCGAGCATCCCGACGAGGCCTCCCTGCCCTGGCCCGGGTCAGGCTCCTGGCTCGCCGCGCGTCCACTGTCTAGGACGCTGTAGTGTGAGCCAGGGCCTGGGTCCCAGGCGGGCCCGCCCGCGTGGCTGGCCTGCGTGGGCATGCGTGTGTGGAGCCTCTCCTCTGGCACAAGGGGCGCCTGCCCGGCATGGCCGCCGGCAAAATAGTCTGTCTCTGGGCCGTGCTCAGCAGGCGCGCGGCCGGCCCCGCTCACGCCGGCCGCCGCCCAGTCCGGAGCAGTTTCCTGGGTGCTGCGCAGCTGCTCGTGGATGTGCGCGCCCGCCGCGCCGGTCACCGCGCCCGCTCCGCCGCGGACCAGCGCAAGCTCACGGCCGCGGCCGGCCAGGTCCGCGCCAACGGTCGAAAAGTGCTGGCCTGCATCCTCCTGCGCCCTGACACGAGTGTGTGCGGCAACCTGCCCAACAAGCGGCCGGACAGTAGTGCAGCGCAGCGGCAAAGCTAGCATCAGCGCGCCTGATGAAGCGAGAGCGCGGTGGAGCCGGGCGTGACATCAAAGTCGCTCTGCGCTCGTGCTCAGCGCCTCAGCGACTGTAGCCTTTGATATGAGTGCTTTGACTGCAGAAACCTCAGTACTTTCGGTGTACAGCTTGCACGGGGCACGGGCTGCACAGCCGCACTTCATATACTTCGTCCTCCTCGGACGCCAAGCCTTCCCGCTCGAGGGACCCACGCTGCATTGCAGGCCCCGACCCTCAACACCGAGGCCAAAGTGCACCAGCCGTCGCCATTGCACTGGATATGGAGCTGTCTAGCAGCATCGCAAGCTGCACGAGCGCGCACCGCACTTAGCCGGCAGCTCCACTCATATTTCATATCCGCACAAAACCTAACACACTCACTTTTGCAAGTTTTTGCCTTGCTGGGGCTGCGCAGTGCTTATTATTGCGCAAGCACCGAGCCATTTTGCATCCAAGACGTCGTGCTGCTGGCTGCCAAAGTTGCTTGGAGAGTGTTGACCTGTGTGCACCCGCTTGGTTGCGGCCCGCAGGCGTGACGAGCTTGGCAGGCGCTCGCGGAGGTGCCGCCGCCTGGCAAGCCGGCCAGCGATGTCCGCCGGCGGGGCTGAGCCGTTCGACTACCTCATTAAAGTGCGCCCGCGTGCGCCGCCGAGTGCCGGCGCCCTGCTCACAGGCGCCTTGTCTTGACAGGGGCGACAGACTGCGTGACGGCTGCGCATCGTCCTGCGTAGCTGCCCGTCTCTGCGGCGCTGGGCGCTGACAACACTGTGCGGCGGCAGATCCTGCTGGTCGGCGACTCGGGCGTCGGCAAGTCCTCGCTGCTGATGCGCTTCACGGCGGACCAGTTCGAGGACTCCAGTGCGCCGACCATTGGTGCGCCCGCACAGGCACCTCCCTGGGGCTGGCGCTGCTCTGCTTTGACGTGTTTGGCAGCTGACCTGCAAGCAGCACGTGTTTTCACCTGCTCCTGGCCTGTAGGTGTATGGTAAAATGTATTCACCAGCAAGCGTGAGTGAGCCGTCTGGTTTCCAAGCAATGCGGCGCTGCCCCAGCGGGCGCGGCCAAGCAAGCCAGCCCGGGGGGCGCGCGCGCAGGCGTGGACTTCCGGCTGAAGTTTGTCACGGTGGGCGGCAAGCGCCTGAAGCTGACCATCTGGGACACCGCCGGCCAGGAGCGCTTCCGCACGCTCACCAGCAGCTACTACCGCGGCGCGCAGGGCATCGTGTTTGGTGCGCCCGGGCCCTGGGGCAGCCGCGGTCCTCAGTGCTTGCTCGTGAGGCCCGCAGCCCCGCAGCTTTAGACGTGGGCGTATGGCTGGCATGCTATGCCAAAAATTTTAGTGACCTGAGTAGGCCCCTGCTTCAGCAATGCCCTGGCCAGCCGTGCTGCCCCAGCATCTACCGAGGCCTGCACCATTGACTGATACCCTTTTTTGCAGCGTACGACGTTACGCGGCGGGAAACGTTCGAGAGCATCGCGGACATCTGGATGCGCGAGGTCGACATGTACTCCACCGTGGACAGCGCAGTGAAGATGGTGGTCGCGAACAAGGTTGACAAGGCGTGCCCTGGTGCTGCGCGCTGCGGTGTCGCACTGGCTGAGCTCCCCACGGGCGTGATCTATGAGCGTCTTATGAGCAGGTGACGAGGCGGTCGCGACAGGCTTGGCGTGCGTGCTTGGACATATGACCGTGCCCCCAGCGAGCGGCAAACCGTGATGATGCCATTGTGGAGCTGCTATCAGCTTTCTAGACAGCGCCTGTTCCTGCCTGATGCCTTACATGTCTCATGCAGGCCATGCATGCATCTTGCATGATGCGGGGTGTGCTGCAAGGCATGCATGGTAACTCTCTTTGGGTGCGCAGGAGGCAGAACGGGAGGTGAGTCGGGACGAGGGCGCGGCGTTCGCGCGCAAGCACGGCTGCCTGTTTGTGGAGACCAGCGCCAAGGCCAATGTGGCCGTCGGGCAGGCGTTCGAGGAGCTCGTGCGCAAGGTGTGCGGCTTGCAGCCCGTTGCCACTGCTCCGATGAGTCCATATTTATCTCAGTCCAATCAGTCTGTCCATACCCCTGCCGACCTGTGGCTGCAACCTGCAACGCTCCTGTGTCCAAGCGCAGGATTTCCAGGCCGTATTGACAGGCAGGGGTGGGTCAGCACACATGGGACGGTAGGCTTTTTGTGTGCTGCCTGGCGGCCGTGCACGCATGCCCGTGTGCTCGCTTTAAATGTCGCCCTTGGGCCTGTCCCTCACCGCAGCAGCTCTGGTCACCCACCCGTCGCTCGTCTTACGGCTGTAGTACGGTCACTGAATATGTTGCAACATGTTGATAGCTCGAAGTAGGCCTGGCCGCGCGCGTTCGAAGGTGCTGGATGAGCCGGGCACTGAAGTGGCCTGCTCAGGTGTGGCTGGCGGCGCGCAGGGCAGGGCGAGCCAGGCGCTGAATGGGTCCAATTGGGCTTGGCTGCATGCCGCGCAGGTGCTGGACAAGCCAATTGTTTGCAGGGTATTTATCAGGCTTGGCTGCGCCGCGCAGGTGCTGGACGAGCCGGGCCTGCTGACGCCCACGCAGAGCACGCGGCTGACGCTGGGCGGCTCCGGCGCCAAGGCGCAATCGTCGTGCTGCGGGTGAGGCCGCGGCGGGTCGGGGACGGTGGCAGCGTTTGGTAAGCGCCGTGGCCAGCAGAGCGAGCCTTGGCAGGAAGAACTTCACTTGCTTGACGTGCTTGTTGGGGACGGGCAGCGAGGCGCAGTCGCGTGCAGCGGGAGAAGCAAGGCGCGCTAGTGGCCGCGTTGAGCGGCGTGGCGCGCCATATGTGCTATGTGCGTGCCCAGGGCAGGGGCCGTGCCATCAGCAAAGCGCTTACGGCGAGCTGTGGCAACACGAACAGAAGTCACAGAGCGCTGGGGAGGGCTACGTTGAGTGCTGCTTGCCACAAGCGTTAGGGGGCATTTGCCTGGGGTGGAGCTTGCACAGTTATTGCAGCACACTGCCTTGTATTAGTACTGGTAAGGGGCAGTCTTAGGGACCCCAGTGTCTTGCAAGTTGTGCGTCTCTGGGGCGTCTGTTCAGCCATTGTGCTGATGGTCTTTCTGTAACCTGCACGCACTGCAAGCACTGGGTGTCTGCGCATACTATGTGCCGTGGACATGGGCAGCTAACGGACCTGGCCTGTCGATGGATCCACCACCTTGTAACAAGCGCTGCTGAAGGGTCTGCCCTCAGGTGCCACCCGGGTGTTCCCAGCAGCATCTCAAATGCCGTGTGTAGACAGAGCGCTTACTCTGGCCTCTGTCTACTCACGTTGCCACTCTTGCACAGCCTTGCTTGCTGCCCTGCCTGCGTGAGGCACGTTTGGGAGCTGGCAGGAGCGCGCTGGGCCAGGGCCCCCATGCCATGCCTCTGAAAGTCAAGCGAGAGCGTGAGGAGCCTTGCAAAATATGCGACCACTATCACGACGTACGCCCCCCCTACAGCCTGAGCTGCTGTTGAAACTAGAATCAGGCCCCGCCATCAGCCGCTCCAGGCATATGCAGCGTGCTCATGTCCTGTGCCGTTGCCGCCTTGGGAGCGTGTCCCAAGCACTTGGACTGTTGTTGCCACCACCACAATGGCTTGGGAGCCACCTGTAATCTGCCGGGTGTGAATACAGACGTTGGTCTGACCAGGGCCAGTGCTGCAAGTACAGGCAGAGCTGCCGGACTCAGCTGCAGCCAGTGTGACGCAATGCAGCAGGAAGCTGTGCGGCGCTCCTTTGAACGCTCATGGGAAGCTGCAGATGGTGCTGAACGTGCTTCCAGCATGTCTCTGCTCCGCTTCTGAGCGTCGTAGGCCTTACGATTGCAGTGAGGCTGGCTGGAGAGCCGCATCACTCAGCCAACGGTAGATGATGGCTGCATACTGAGCAAGCGCAAGCTGAGCTGTGAAGTTGTTGTCCTTGTGACCAAGTCCTGCAGTGCTGCGGCGCAGTACGAGGGCGGCGAGCCGTGCGCGGTGTGCGGACACAGGCTGGAGCCGCGGCAGGAGGCCGGTCCCTCTGCGAGCGCATACCCCACAGAGGTGTGCCGTGTTGCTCTCTCTCTGCAGTGCCTTCACTGCCAGGGCCAGTGCTGGCAGCTCAGTGCCGCTCCAGTGCTGGAGTGTGTCGACGCTGTCAGCGCGCCGATCATCGTGTGTGCTGCGGTCGTGACGCGCTGCCGACGCGCAAGACGCTGCAAGCTTGCTGACCAGGCTGTCACTGCCAGGGCCAGGGCAGGCGCGCTGAGCGTGCAGTGGCGGGGCTGTGCTGACCGGCGCCGCGGGGCACGGCAGGTCCTCCCCGGCTTCCTATTCCTCGGCTCCTATGACAACGCGTCGCGCACCGAGGTGCTGAAGACGCTCGGCATCACGCACGTCCTGAACGTGCGCGCCGACCGCCCCCCACCCCCCCCAGCCTGCGCATGCTGTGCCCCCGTCGCTCGCATCCCCTGCCGGTCTGGCGCGCCGGCAACATGCCAACGTGCGGCCGCAGACCGTGCTCTGCCCCTGCTCCTCGCATGCTCTGCTGGCGCGGTGCGCTGAGCGCGCTGCGCCGGGCGGCCGCAGACTGTGCCGGCGTGCCAGGAGCTGTACAGGAACTCGTTCGCGTACCACACTGTGCGCACCAGCCCGCCCGACTTCCAGGAGTGCTTCGACTTCCTGGGCGCGCGCCGGCCCCCTGCCAAGCAGCCACCGCGGCTGCTTTGCACATGCTGTCCACGGCAGCCCCGCCAGCAGCCACCTTGCACCAGAGCAGGGCATGCGTTTGCGGTGATGAGCGGACCGCAGCGGCGGGCCATGCGTCACCTTGACAGGCATGCTGTGGGGCCTGGCCTGTCTGTGCAGCCGTGCGCGGCAGGTTGAGCTTCACGACGCGGCAGCTGAGCTTGCCCCGCGCCGCCGGCAGACCAAGTGGAGCGCGAGCAGGGCAAGCTGCGCGTGCTGGTGCACTGCATGTCCGGCATGTCGCGGTGCGGCCCGGGCTGCTGCCCGCGCTCTGAGCGTGACGCGCACGCGAGCTCTGTGCGCACGCATGCGCCGCAGCTGAGCGAGCACATCGTCCGCCTGTGGTGCACTGTGCACATACTGCAGTGCACGTCAAGCACGGCATCACTGGGCGGCAGTGCCGCCTGATGCGCGCTTCGGAGTCTACCCCTAACCATGCAGGCCTGGCCGAACCCTCTGCTTGCGCCCTAGCTAATCCCTGCACGCGCGCGCAGGTCACCGGCGATGGTGATCGCCTACCTGATGAAGCTGCGGCAGTGGCGCCTGTGCGAAAGCTACAAGTGGGTCAAGGACAAGCGGCCCTCGATCGCGCTCTCCGCCGGTGCGCCCGCGCGCTGGCCTGCCTCGCGGCAGCACGCTAGGGCCCACCCCAGCAGCGCGGCATCAGCACCTGGGTTGAGCCGCACACGCTGCTGCGCCTGTAGCTGTTGGCACGCTCGCGATGTGGTCACAGCGGGGGACGCTGTGTCGGTCACCTGTCACAGCCTGGTCAGTGAAACCTGCCATTGCGGTGCATGCAGCAGCCTGCTGACGCACGCGCAGGTCAGGTGCAGCGGCCGCGCGCGCTGATCGCGCTGCGGGCACACGGCGCACCAACCTCACTTTGTCGATGCAGCTACCTGCAAGTCATCTGTGACAAGCACGGCGGCGCGCGCAGGGGAGGCGCAGTGGTGCACAAATCATGCTCTGCTGCCTGTTAGTGCAGCCACTTGCAGCAGGTCTGTGAAAAGCGCGGCTGCGGGTGCGCAGAAGAGGCGCAGCGGTGCACTGATCAATCCCTTTTGCCTGTAGATGATGCAGTGACTTGCAGCAGGTCTGGTGGCAATGAGCGCGGCGGTCTCGCACGCAGAGGAGGCGCAGCGGCTGCAGGCGCTGGAGGTGGCACTGCTGGGCGCGTCGTCGACCGGCTGGCAGCCGGCTGGCGGCCCGGCGACCGCCGCGACGCCCAGCGCGCTCTCCGCGCCCGCCGCGCCGTTCGCCTGGGCCTGGCGCGACGCGCCGCTGCCGGCGCAGCCGCAGATGGTGCCCGCGCCCGCGCCGGGGCCGCTCAGCTTCGGCTGCCTGCCCGCGCCCGCCGCAGGCTTTGTGTTCGGCGCACGGCCGCCGTGCGACGCCAATGGCAGCGGCCTGGGCGGCGGCGGCATGGACTTTGGTGCAGAGGCGCACATGGAGTCCTGAGGCCCGCGGCGGGCGACGCGGGCGCAGCCCTGGCGCGGGGGCGCTAGTGTATTCGCAGACGCCCGCGCCTGTGAGCCAGCCTGGTTCTGTGCCTCACCAGGTGGCAGCAGCAGGACGGTCCCGATGTCAGCCTGCGGTACTGCCATGGCGATGTGTCCAACACGCCCCAGGCCTCGATGTCTCATCTGCAGGCGCCAATGCACAGCGCCGGCTGCAGCTTATATGCCAGGCTCCAAGAGCGGCAGTGCATTATGCAGCCTGTGTGCGCCAGCGCTTGGAAGTCCTGCGCCTGTACATGTATGACCAACTGTTGCGCATGGTGACCAACCCCTGACGTCTTTGCTTGTCTCTGTCGCTCAACTGGTTGTGCCGCTGCTGCACGCCCGCTCTGCATCAGTGCAAGGTCTGCCGCATGAGGGAGGGGCCATGCGCCCGCCAAGGCACAGCGGTCAGCAGGGGTGAAACTGGGCTAAAATGCCGTCTGTTAACGCATGCCCATCGCCACACAATGTGGTGTCCAGTGATCCTGCCGAGCCCTGCTGTGAAGGCTGGTCAAGGACCGCTGTTTGACATGACTGAGCAGAAGCTGCTCTCTGTATGTGAAGGAGCTGCACGCAGCAGCTAAACTGCCAAGTGGCAAAACTACATGCCAGGTAGAACCTGCCCAGGCTGCGGAGCAAGCTGCATGGCAGTCGGCAGGGCCAGCAAGGGGCGGTGCCAGCACACGCTGGGGCGGGACCCTGCTACACATGCAACACACACTGCAATGGCTTCCAACTGTTCTTACACGATGCTTCCGCAGTCACTGCCTGTCGGATGCGCCCGCAGCTCATCCACACAGGTAAGCCACCCGCTTGGACGGCCAGACGCGCCTGCAGCTCTGGAAGCGCCTGCCGCATGACCATGAGCCGCCGCTGGCGGGTAGCGCAGGCCACGGAGGGCAGTGGTCCAAGCGGCGCTCGAGAAAAGCCCACGCGCCGTACACTGTGCAGCGCACTGTCCAGCTCAGCACTGCGGCGGTCCGCAGCGCGCGCCGTGCGCCGCCTAGCGCAAGGCCGCGAGCAGCTGCCGGCGGTGGTGCAGCGCGAGCGCGTCCAGGAAGACGCACAGGCGCTCGCCGCCGAGCACCGCGGCGACCGCGTGCTCCGTCACGCCCACGCGGTGGTCCGTCACGCGGCCCTGCCGCGCCAGGCGTGCGCACTCGCTGGGCCAGGGCTGCTGCACGGCCATGATCCAGGGCCTGCCTGCCATTTAGACCTGCGCTCTTCACGCCTGCAGCGCGGCGCCAGCAGCTCCCAGCGCATGGCACGGATCGGCCCGCCGCTCTGCCAGGCGTTTGTCGCACATGAACTCATGCCCTGCCCTGCCACTCAGCAATGAGCATATGACCTCTCTCCAACCGTATGACCTGCAGCTGATCCAGTGCAAGTGGACAGGGAGTGCGTGTGCTGTGGCGGCACGTCCAGGAGTGCAATTAGATCTTTTCAGTCTTCACACGAGTCCCAAAAGGACATGCAGCTCGCACGGCCTGCGCTTGCCCGGCGGAGCACCGGGGCGCGCCTGCGGGAAGTTGTAGGTGCGCACGCGCTCGGAGCGGTCGCCGGAGCCGATGAGGTCGCGGCGCTGCGAGGAGAGCGCGGCCGCGCGCGCCGCGCGCTGCGCCTCGAACAGCCGCGCGCGCAGCACCTTGAGCGCCTTGGCCTTGTTCTGGTGCTGCGAGCGCTCGTCCTGCCGGCAGGCAGCGGAGACTGTCGTGTCGGACGCCGCCATATGGAACAGGGTGCGGCGCGGCTGTGAGGCATGCTGGCATGCGTTTTGCCGTGGCGCACGGCAGCACATGCGTGATGCAGCAGTGGATGGGCGGCAGGTTGCGAAGCGCTGCGCGGGTGGGGGTGCCGCGCAGCGCCTTCTGCCTGCCAGCTTGCTCTGGGCTCATGTACCAGACGCGCGCAGGCACCGCGCAGCCGCGTGCGCTTACTCGGAGCCCTAACATGCCCTAAATAAAAACCTACTGAACTGCACCCATGGGCTGTTGTGAGAAGAACTGGAACGGGCCCTCAAACATTGTTGCAAGCGCGCCGCATTATTATCGCACAGTGTGTGCGTCTGCCAGTTTAGACATGCGAGGGAAGAGGTAGACAAGCACGGACTCTTGAGGCTGCTCGGACTTGCGAGCCACGGCTTTCACAGGCCTGCGGCCGCCGCCAGCAGCCTGCGCCGCGTGCCAGGGGCGCGCCTGGATGGCCACGACCAGGCCGCTGGGCAGGTGCGTGATGCGCACGGCGCTGCTCGTGGTGTTTACGTGCTGGCCGCCAGCGCCGCCCGCGCGGTACGTGTCGATGCGCAGGTCCTCATCGCGCACCTCCACGTCCACCTGGCCGCCGCGCGCGCGCCGGCCTGACCTTGGTATGGTCAGGGCAGGGTTTCATCCTTAGGCTAGGGTACATTAAAAGGTTTTCACCTCAAGCTCTACACGTGAGTGCGTCTGCGCACGTCCTCGCCGTGCGCCTTTACAGCCACCCGGCCACCTGCGTGCGCCAGCCGGGCACCGCGGTGGGCTCGTCCGCAGCACGCCATGAAAGTAGCCAGGCAGCGTGCGCGTGCCTGCCCTGAGCCTCACACAAGGCGCCAGCAGCGCATGGTGAGCATGCGTCACCTCTCACACATTCGCCCCTGGTATGTGTTGCAGGCGTCCTGGGCTGTGTGGCAAGCCCATCTGCAGCTGCGCCTCATACAGGCACGCTCCACTGCAAAGGCCCAGATGCGGGCCCTACAGGCCCACCTGGCCTGCGACATAACATGCTGCTGTGTGAGGCACTGCAAAAGCCCAGCTCTGCAACCTCCAGGCCCACCTCGGTGGCCTGCGGCATGACGGCCACGCTGGCGGCGCTGGTGTGCACGCGGCCGGACGATTCGGTCGCCGGCACGCGCTGCACGCGGTGGATGCCGCTCTCGAACTTGAGTCGGCCATACGCGCCGCGCCCGCCCACGGCCGCGCTCGCCAGCTTGCAGCCGCCCGCGCCGCTCTCCGCCAGCTCCAGCACCTGTGCGCGGCGCCGGCCGGGGTCTGCTAGGGCTGGGTAGGGTTGATGCTTGGAGGCTCGAGCGGAGCGCGCTTGTGCAGCCTCCCCGTCACCCGACTGCTCCCAGACGTGCTTGAGATGCAAGGTGAGCAGGTCAGGATGCTACACCGGACCAGGACACAGCAGGCTTTAAGGCTCTGCATTCAGCAACGGGGCACGGACGCCTGCCCTGCACGCCAACGAGCCAAGGCGCCGCGCCGCCCGCGGGGCCGTGCACGCACCTCGAAGCGCCAGCGCTGCGCCTCGGCGAAGCGCTGGTACATACGGAAGAGGTCGTGAGCGAACAGCGCGGCCTCCTCACCGCCCGTGCCCGCGCGCACCTGTGCGCGCCCGAGGGCGCCTCGGCAGCGGGCGGCGGGACGGGCAGCAGGCCCGCAGGCTGCCAGCAGCGACTTGAAAAGACAGCCCGGCATGCACCCGCGAGCGCGTAACAGGCGCCCGCCGACGTCCATGCCAGCAATGCCGGACAGCCCCTGCAGTCCCTCTGTGGCTCAACTTCACACATTCCATCACACATTCCATGTATCTGAGCCATGCTGCCCGTCTTGACGGGTGCGCGCACCTCGAGCACTGCCTCCCGCGCGTCCACGACATCCACCGGCAGCAGCGCCTCCTCGACTTCCTCCTCCAGGTCCTGGGCCTGCGCGCCAGGGAGCCCCAAGGTGTCAGCTATGCGCTGGGCTGCCGGCCAATCTCCCCCGAGACATGCGCGTGTCAGTCTCGTGGAGTCCCAGGATGGCACGTGTGCGCAGCAGCGGCTCACAGCATAGCAAGGCCCAAATCCCCAGCCCAGAAGCCAGGCCATGCACTCCGCAAGCCCCTGCGATATCTGTTTGGGTGCGGGGCATGCAGGTCCCACCGAACCTAGTGTTCCCCAACTGCCTGACCAGAGTGCTGCCACCATCCAGCATCCGCTGCGGCCACCTGCCGGCTGCTCGCGCGCGCACATGCAAAGGTCAGCGCGCTGCGTTGTGCGCCTCTGCTGCAAACACGTAGGACGCCGCACCCGCGCCAGGAGCTCTGCGGCCTCCGCGCGTGCCATGTCGCGCAGCTCCGCGAGCTCGGCCGCGCGGCCGCCGGGCCGCGGCGCCTGCTCTGGCTGCGGCGCAGACCCTAGCTCTGCCTCGGCATCGGCTGCCATGCCCTGCAGCTCAGCCTCCTCGCTCCGCAGCGCCTGCCGGGAGGCGTGGCACCCAATCAGGTGGGCACGGCAGACTGAACACAGGGTCCGGCAGAGATGCCCCCAGTAGCGCGCAGACATACATAGGCCGGAGGCCGATATCGACAGGGCCCATGTCCCAAGTTTCTAACAGACTGCACAAAACACGCGCCGCCGCACGTGGTGCTGCGCACCTGCAGCCGTATGAGCGCCTCTACGGCAGGCGCCAGCTCGCCCATCTCCTGGTTCATTGCTGAGAGGCGTTCCTGCGGCATGCTGGCTGCCGCTTCGCCTGCTCGCCACGTGTCGCAATCACGCCGTTCAGTTGCACTGCTATCCGTAAACAACAGGTTCAGACACGCTGCACAGCAAGCTGTATGCACAAGAGCTATTGCGTAGTGGGCTGGCGGCAAGCACGAGTGCAGAGCAGTGCAGCGGGAGTGCAACAGGGACATGGCCTCATCATGCGCAGGAGCGCACTGGAGAGCTCAGCGCACAGCTCGGCGTGCCGCGCCTGCATCGTGCGCAGACGCGCCTGCACCGCCGGCGACGCCAGCGCAGACGTGCTCGATGGCGAGGCGGCAGTCCCCGCCTGCCTGGCTTGCTGCATATCGCTGCCTGTGCTCGCTGGCCGAGACCGCGCCGCAGGCTGCCAGGCAGGAAACTTAGCGACAGGTCTGTCACACACAGCCGTGCACATCCCGTGCTCTGACGCAAGAGCGCTGCCGTGGAGGGCGGCGGCTTGCGCTGGACGCCAGCCGCGAAGGCAAGTCAAGGGCTCAGCCGCACCAGCCGCAAAGAGTGAACGCGTTGGCAGCCATATGCTCCTGCACAGCACCATGTTGCGTGAAGCACCAGGTTGCGTGACTTCTTTGCAGCAGGACGCAGCTTTGTGGGGCGATTGGCCGCATCATAGGAGCAAAAACCATGTCGCAGATGTCAGTGCAAAAAGGGGCTCACTCAGACGCGGCCAGAGCTGAAGCCCAAGCCTGTGCCATAATGCACGCACGCTGGCGAGCGTGCGCCATAGCAAATAGCCTACTGCACAGTTAAGTCACGGCCTATTTCCACCTGAGGCTGTGTGTAGCAGCCAGTCATCCCGTGTGCGCAAGGCTTGCTCGGCGCCAGAACCCCACCAGCAGGGGCTTACTTTGAATCTAAAATGCTCGGCCATGTTATCGAGCTTCATGCGGGTAAGCCAATAGCACGCTCTTGCGGACACTCATGCGTGCCTGCTTCCGCGGGTGTACCTGTTGGCTGCTTCAACGCTGGCTGCTTCAACGCAACAAACGAACTGCTGCACACCTTGCGCTGCTCTCTTAAGACACTGCGCACTCCTCTTTGGTGCTTCTTCAGCAGCACATTTGCAGTAGCCTTCTGCTGCTCCTGGTGGTCACAGCTTGCCTTTCTTACAGCGCTCAAAGCATCGGGGTGTGCTGTCAGGCAGCGCTTCCGTGCAGGTCCTGCAAGGGGCTGGCAGACATTCCAAGCGCTGTTGCCGCTCGTAGCCAGTGGCTTGGTGTCTCCAGCTTCGCTGAGAGGACTGGCGGCGAGGGGGGCGCCGGGAGCGCTGGCAGGGCTTGCTGCTGCTTTGACACGCTGGTGGACATGGCGCTCCCGCCGCATCAGAGCCTGTCACCAAACACTGCCAGGTGAGAGCGGACGTTGTGGCCCATGCACTCTTACACGCACTAAACCAGTGCAACCGCAAAGCGTATTTATTTATTATGTGGCCGCGCTCTAAGACGGACAGCTTGGCGCCAGGCAAATTGCATAACTGTGCGCTGCACACTGCTCAATATATGCCTAGTCACGTCACCTGGCTCATGGTGTTCTGGCCGGGAGCTGCGACAGTCAGGTGGCCTCTGCAGCCCGACATGCATTGTTGCACAGTCATTGCATGTGCTATTTAGAAATGCAACCAGGCATATTGACATATCTGCTGGCTCAAGGCCACCAAGCATGCATGGGTGCCTACCTGCCACCACCAATCGTGTACATGGAATGCCCTACACCAAGTCCGGGGTGACCAATGCGCCGGCGCTCCTGGGCGGCCAAGCTGGCAGCTTGGCTGCAGCGTGCTGTTCTAGGATCTAGGGCCGCACGTATAGGTTGGCTGCCTATACAGCCCAGCCATGCCAATGCTTACGCCTTGGATGAAGTCTTTGCATGCGCGGCGCAGCCGCCACGCGGACACCGCGCGCCAGCGCGCCTGGGCGGCCGGCCTGGCGGCCTGGCGGCGGCGCGCGGGCCTGGCGCCCGGCGCGCGCGTGTTTGTGCTCACCGGGCCGTTCCCGGACGCGCGCGCGGCGCTGGCCGCGCGCGGCTGGGCCGAAAACCCCGACCCGGCCAGCGCCTGGTTCCAGCTCAAGTGGAGCCTGCGCGCGCGCGAGGCCTGGGTGCGCGGTTGCCGGCCGCAGCGCAGGGTAGAGTAGGGTAGGGTAGAAAAGGTTGGCAACGCGCCCGGCTGTGCAGCGGGGCCATCATCCGCCTGCACATGTGCATGCGCAGCATGTCGGCCGGGCTGCCAGCCAGCAAAGTTTTGGTAACATAAACAAAGCGGAAGATACACGAGGCGGGCCCTAGGGTGCGCGCGGGCGCGCAGGCACCGCAGCCGGTCGAGGGCCAGCGCATGAACCACCTGGAGGGCGCGCAGCGCAGCCTCACGACCAAGCTGGGCCTGCTGCGGTCCCTGGCGGCCTCGCGGCGCGGCCCTGCCGGCTCCCCCCAGCAGCTGACCCCGCCACAGCACAGCCTCCACACCAGGGGTCAGCGGGTCGCACTTGATACTGCGCTGTGCAGGTCCTGCACGACCTACTAAGATGCACGACGGAGTGGTGGCACGCCCGTCAACGCATTTGCTGATGGCGCTACAGCCCCCCTCACGGCTAGGTAGCGTGCAGCTGGGCGCAGGTCCCCTCAGGGCTTGCCATGCGAGCGCAGCGGGTCTGCTCGCCGCCGATGTGCCTGGCCTGCAGTCGGGACCGCGCCCCGGCCGCGCAGGCGCCTGCGCGGCGTCGACCCCGCCGCCTTCTTCCCGCGCTGCTTCGAGCTGGGCAACCCCTTCAGCCGTGGCGCGTTCGAGGCGGCCTTCCAGGCCGCGGCCGCCGCGGCGCTGCTGCGGCGCCTGCTCGCCGACGACTGCTTCTGCGCGACAGGTGGGTGGCCGCTGCACGGATGGTCTCCCAGTAGCACGGATGCTCTCCCAAGAAGCAGTGCTTTTGCCGCTGTGCAGTCCCCAAGAGGCGGAGCTGGCGCAGGCTTCCGAGCGCGAGCGAAGTCAGTGTAGGAGCTAGTCTGACGCACCCGCTGCTCAGTGCCCTGTGCGCAGCCTGTCCCTCAGAACGCAGCAGAGCAGCGTGCGTGAGGCAGCCAGCTCACAGCTCATGAGCGGCAGTCGCAGCTAGTGTGAGGCAGTCGCGCCGTTCCTGTAGAGCAGCGCTTGGTGCACGGCGCGCAGGCGTGCCCGACGAGGGCCTGGCCGAGTTGGCAGTGGCCGCGCTCAGCTCCGACGCCCCCAGGCAGGCGCCCGGCACAGGCGCAGCGGCCTGGGCGGCCATCCTGGCCGCGCCCTGCTTCACCGACGCCGGCCTCAGCAGCACCGGGGAGGAGCCAGGCATGCGCAGAGCCGCGGGCGGCAGCCCCGAGGAGGGCAGCCGGAGCAGCAACAGCAGCGCCGAGCCGCGGCCCGATGGCAGCTCGGGGCGACCCGGCGAGCAGCCGCGCGCAGGCATGAGCGGCAGGGCCGGAACAGGGGACGCGCCGCCCGAGGACCGCGGCAGCTGCGGCGCCCCATGCGGGAGTGCGCGCGGCGCAGGCGCAGCCCGGGTGGTCGCCGCATGCGCGGCCGGCGCTGCGCGCCCGACAGCGCGGGGTCCGGTGGGTCCGAGCGGCGGGGCGGAGCGCCCGGCCGATGCCGCGGCGGAGCAGGAGGGCGCTCTTGGCGGCGCTCCGGGCGGCCGCGGCCCCGGTGCCGCCCAGGAGGGCGAGCGCGAGGCGGACTGTACGGCCGGCGCGGCGGGCGGGCGGCGCCTCGGCGCGGCCATGCGCGGTGCGGCCGAGGCCGCGCTGGCGCGCGCGGCCGACCGCGGCGCGCAGGTGCACTGACAGGGTGAGAGCAGGGGCGGGCCAGCGCGGCCGGAAAGTCAACATCTGCGCTACGCAAATCGCGACTCTGGGGCTGCATTTACCTGTATATTTGTGTCGCTGGTATGTTAGGCGTCAGAACTGGCACGGGCACGGCGTGCAGAGCCGCAGCACATGCATCTAACCTCACTTGGTCATCGCCAGCATGGCCGTCATCAGGGAGTGATACCTCGTACCCCTCGGTCATGTCCGCATGCTACCTGTTTGGCATAGAAGGACACCATCGCATCTGCTCAGCAGCACTCCGCCATGCTCCAGCGAGCGAGTCGACTCTGCGATCGAGCAGGCGCAAGCTCACAGGGCTGCACCGGGGCCGGGGGGCGCTCAGCCTGGGGCGCGCGCGCTGGCCGCGCAGGCGGGCCTGGACGGCTGCCGCAACGTGTGGATTCTAAAGCCAGGCGGCCTGTCGCGCGGGCGCGGCATCTCGCTGGTGACCAGCCTCGCGCAGGTGGGGGCCGTGGCCGCGCTGGGAGCACTGAGGGGGTATGTGGATTCTTGCGTTACCCCTTGTGTTGCCCAGGACAGGCCAGCCGACCAGTGCGACCAATCCGACAGCTTGGGAGGTCTGGTATTCCATACACGGCCTGCACGAGTCGCACAGGCGCCTGCCGCTGCCGCGGCACGCCACAGCACGCTCGCTCGGCATGTTACTCGCCGTGCAACAGAGGGCCAGGGCACGCCTGTTTAGCCCCATCCCTATCACCGTAAGTTGCACACCTGACCAACAGGCGCGTGCTCCGGACTCCGCTCCAATGCGCATACAGGCTAGGCAGGGCACCATGTGGGGGGGGGGGCAGGTGTGGTCGCGGTCTGCGCTTCCGCCCAGCTGCGAAGAGGAGGGCGGCCATGCCCCGGCGGCCAGCCGTGAGACGGCCGACCGCGGCCGCGCGCTGCAGCGCCCCGCGCTGGCCGGCCCTGGCTCGTCCTGGATCGTCATGAAGTACTGCGAGAGGCCATTGCTCATACATAATAGGTGCGCCCAAGCAGCACTTGCAGCTTGGTGCTGTGATCGCATGTGCGCCTGAAAGCTGCTTGACGTGCTCGCCATGTTGAGCGTGTCAGCTGTGTCGCTTACTTGCACCTAAATAACGCACTTGCTGTACCCGAGCGGGCCAGCATGCATAAATCCACACGCTCCGGGCATGCAGGCATCCAGCTGTGAAGGCACAAGCTGCTCTCCGTGCATGCCTGTAGGAGCATGCAGGACAGGTTCCCGGTGGCTGTAACAACAGCTGGCTGGCTGCCATGCAGACACATGCTCACCCGCGCCCAGCGCAGCAAGTGGCGCGCTGACGTGAGCGTGGCCCGGCGCGGCCCGTTTCGCAGGCGGTCATTCCGAGACCACCGGCTGCTGTACCGCCGCATGAACAGCCGGCGGCACTGCAGGCGCTCGTTACCAGGCCGCCCGCTGGCCCGCCCCGCGCAGGAAGTTTGACGTGCGGCAGTGGGTGCTGGTGACGGCGGCCGCGCCGCTGACCGCCTGGTTCTACGAGGCGGCCTACCTGCGCTTCTGCGCGCGCAAGTGGTCGCTGGCCGACCTGGGCGCGCACGCGCACCTGAGCAACAACTGCGTCGCGCGCGGCTCGCCGCTGTTCGGCGCCTGCGCGGCGCTCGGCGAGGCGCGTCGCGCGCCCTTGAGCGCTGCGCGCATGTTCCTGGGCGTGGCGGGCGCCTCCATGGGCAATGTGGGCGTGTCCTTGGGCAAGGCGTGCGCACACATATTCATGCTGAGGCAGACACTACACTCTCGCTGGTGCGGACCTGTGCTGTCCTGACTGGCCGGGTTGCGCCTCAACTCATATGAGTCTGGGAGATGAAGAGCCCGCCCTAGCGACAGCATGGTAGATAGCAGAATGCCAAGCTAGGGTCCTACCAAACAAAATCCCAATAGCAACCCTGGCAACATGAGTGGAAGACTCCTCCTGTACTTGCACCGCAATTGACATGCCGTACAAGCTGACGACGAGGCTGCCCGCAGGGAAACATGTGGACAAGCGGACAGTTTGCCGAGCACCTGGCGCGCGAGCGGGGCTCGCCAACCCTGTGGGAGGGGCACATCCAGCCGCAGATGCGGGCGGCCGTGTGTCACTCGCTGGCGGCGAGCGCTGTGCGCGCCCAGCCATCAGTGTGAAGGGGGACACGCCGGTCTGCGAGCATTTTGCCTGCGCACGGACGCCAGGCAGGAGGCACGCAGGCATCTGTTGTGGTCTGTCATGAGCCTGAGCAACAGCACCGGGCATATCATCACCAGACAGTAAGTGCGCGCTTTGCTAGTGATCATGAGCGCAGCATGCAGCGCGCCAGCCAGCCTGATTGGTTCATCCTCATTTGCACGTCGCACGCCGCCATGCTGTGCAATTTCTGCAGCATATATTGCCAGCTGGAAGGACGCCCCGCTGTGGCACTCATGTGTCCAGCCTCGGAGAAGAGGCGCAGAGCGGCCGCGGTGACATCCTTGCGAGCTTTCTGTCGGGCGCCAGGGAGGCCTTGTCGCGCGCGCGGGCTCCTGGGAGCTGCTCGGCTACGACTTCGTTGTGGACGCGCGCCTGCACGTGTGGCTGCTGGAAGTGAACGCCAGCCCCAGGCGTGCCCGCACTCCTGTGCGCAAGCGCGGACGCAAGCAGCCGCGGGGGTGCACGGATGACGGGCGCACCAGGGACACATGTTGCATGTGCGACGTTGACGCATGCGTGACGCGCGCTGTTAGGCCGCATGCATAAATAATATACACATGCGAGGCTGGCGCGCACAGCACCGCCCGCCTGCCTTTCATACGGGAAATAGCCGGCCGAGGCTGTGGCTGACCGTCTGACCGGCGGGGCCAGCAGCCTGGAGCACAGTACGCCGGTCACGGCGGCCCTCGTCCCCGCCATGGTGGAAGACCTGTTCAAGGCGCGCCATGCCGCCTTGCGGCTGCGCACGCCTGCCTGCTTGCGGCGCCATGTGCGCGCGCACCGGACGGGGCAACCTGGCCTCCAGACACCTCAACAAGCAGCTCAGGCTAGAGGTGGCCCAGACTGCCGTGCCTAGGGTATCCTAGGCAGCCTAGCGCGTGCCAGCCCGTGTCAGCACTCGTTGCAGCCCGCCTGCAGCCCATGCGCCGCCACCAGGTTGCGCGCTGTGCCGTGCAAGGCAACGTTTGTGTCAGCCCCATGCGACGCTGCGCGCAGGTCGTCATCGACCTGCCGGAGCACCTGCGCGGCTGCAGGCGCGCGGGCGCGCCCAGCTGTGCCTGGCCCCGGCGCGCCGCGGCTGGCGCTCGGCCGACGCAGGCCCCGCCGGCCCCGCGCGCTGGCGCGGGCGAGACGCCGCCCGCCCGCGGCCCTGCCCTACCGGCAGAGCCATCTGCGGGTGGCAGCGGGCAGGCGACGCCGGCCACCGGCAGCAGCTCGGCCTCGCTTGACGCACAGCGTGCGTCTGCCGGCGAGGGCGGCAAGCGTATGTCTAGCAACTCCGACCTACTGCTGAGGTCGAGCTCGCCTGTGGTGGCCGAGCTGGATGGACCCTGCTGCAGCAGCAGCGAGGCGAGCCGGGCGCATGCGGATGCAGTGGCAGGGTGTGATGTGGGTGCCTGGCGGCTGCTGGAGGGCTTGCAGGCCCTGGCAGACAGGCCGCGGGTGTTTGGGTTTCCCGCGCGAGATCGCCCGGCGCCAGCCCCGCCGCAGCCGCCGGCGCCGCTGCAGCAGCTTGAACCCTCAGCCCTGACCCTGCACCAGGCGCCGCGGGCCAGTCGGGCGCAGCAACAAGTGGCTGGCACGGGCCCATCAGTGTCTGGTGCCTCTGCAGCTCCGCATGCTAGCGAGCAGCCGGCAGGGCTGCAGGCGGCAACCCGCGTCAGCGGCCCAGACCCAGCGTCTGTTGTGGGCGTTGCGGCCAGTGGCGGACATCCACCGCAGACGCCGCGACGCGCGGCGCCGAGTGCCGCCCCGGCCGCGCCGACGCGCCATCACGGCAGCAAGGGTCTGGCCGCGGTGAAGGCCGCGCCGCGCCAGCTGCTGCAGTGACGCGGAGCAGCGTGCAAGATCTAGGGCTAGAGCTGAATGCTTGCGCAGGGCAGGCGCTGAACCCCAAATTGGCCGCGCTGCGCGAGGTTGGGCGCTGCCTGCTTGGCCTGAACGCAGACCCGGCACTTGTGGCGGCCTATCTGCGTGCGCGCGGCGCAGCCGAGCTGAGCGCAGACCCGCCCATTGGCAGAGCTTTGGAATAGGCCTCCAGGGCAAGCGCCGGGCGGCGCGGCAGGTTGCAGCACGCGCGCGCGGCGCCGCATGTTCATGGCATGGCAGCTTAGACCTCGATGCAACCGCCCTCTGTCTCTGCTTTCTACGTCATCATGTGAACATCCATCCGAATCTGGTCAACATGGCGTTGGACAGGGTCCTCCACCATGTGCACTGCACCTCTTGCCGTGCGCACCTGCGACAGCGTGTGCGCGGTCGCATAGAGGCGGCCCTCTAGGAACACACTCACACTCGACGTGATCAAGGCGCCGAGCTCTTCCGAACAGCGCTAATGTTGCTGTTGCATTTGACAAAAAAAGATAATTGTCGTGCAGTAGTTCTTCAGCGCAAGAAATCATACATTTGAACAATTTTATGGCAGCATACCAGGCCACACTCAAGTCCGCATGTGCTCGGCGATCACAAGCAGCGTATTGAGCGAGTCGTCCGCCGCGCCGGTGACCTTGCCGCCTGCGGCCAGCACTGCCCGCAGGGTTGCCAAGCCCTCGGCAGTCAGCGCCTCGCCCGGCAGCGCGACCGGCACGCCCGGCGGGTACGGGCACAGCAGCGCCGCGCTCAGGCGGCCGACGGCGGCGTCCGCGGGCACCCTGCCGCGCAGCGGCGCTGCCAGTCGAGTCCATTCAGGGAGCGCGCCCAAGCTGCGTGCCAACAGCGCAAGGCCCTCGGGGTCGCAGCTCCGTGTGACGCTGCGCTGTGGCAGTCGGCAAGCATGCTGGCCACGGCACGGAAGCTGCTGCACTCCGAAGCAAGCACCGCGGCGCAAGGAGCGCGGCGGTAGCCTCGACACAGCGCGCGCACGCGCACCTGGTCGGCAGGCAGCCGCGCTCCTCGCGGACAGCGCAGCGCAGCACGCGCATGGCGCGCATGCTCCATGCCGCCATCCGTCGGGCGTGGCAGCATGGCGGCATGGCACCAAGCACTCAGCACTCGCGCTCAGGTGCCCCGGGGGGCGCGCGCGCACCGCTCCGCAGCGGCGAAGAAGGCCTCTCGCGGGCTCATGCCGGCTGGCCTGGCCCGCGTCTGCGCTGCTCCGCCGTTCCCAAACCGCGCGTCTGGCGTAGCAGAGCTGTCTGGGACCGCTAACGTGCTCCCAGTAGGCGGCGCCGCTGCGCCATTGCTGCCGCGCGGGCCTGCGCTGCCGGCCTCCAGCCCAGCCTCACACGCAACAGGTATGCGGCTGCTGGTCCTACCCGCGGCTGCCTCGCCGCCTGCGCCACGCGGCGCGCCGGGAGGCTCGCCGCCGGCTGGCGCTGCAGCCGCCCGGTGCCCCGCCCGGCTGCCACCAGCTGGCCCCTTCGCCTCCGCCGCGCCTGGCGGGGCCCCGCCGCCGGCGCCGCGCGCCGCCGCGGCCCGGGCGCAGTCTGGCAGCTCAGCGTGGATGCGCTCAAAGGCGGCCACGAGGGCGCGCGTGTGCGCCGGCACGCTGCCCGCGCCCAGCGCTAACACCACCACCTGCGGCCAGAGGCTGGAATGGTTAGCGGATGCGCCGCTGCCACGCATGCGCCTCCACCCCTCGCGCGTGACAGGCCGCTGGCAGGGCTCCGGCCCCTGGACGTGAGGCACCCCACACTGCCGTCGACTGCCAAGAGGCAGGGCACACAGTGCCTGCATCCCCATGTCGCACCAGCCGCTCACACTGCCGAGTTGGGTGCATGGGCGTGTGCAAGCCGCCCGCCTCAGCTTTTCAAGCGCGCAGAGCTGGCACCCATGCAGCGGGAGCGCGGGGGCGTGTCGAGCTGGCGGCTGCCAGCGCGCGCCTGCTGCGTGGCCAGCTCGGGCACGACCCCGAAGCGCGCATCTAGCTCTGCGGCTACCTGCTGGCCGCTCAGGCCCCAGCCGTCCACGGCGACGGTCACGCGCAGCGGGTCCACCGCGTGCACGCCGGGCGCGCCTGCGGACGAGGGCTTTGATGATGGTCTATTCAGGCTTTAGCTGGGGTTGTGCCGCCACTGGTCAGTGATGGCGAGCCCTGCAGGCACAAAGCCGCCCCGCAAGGTGTGCGCCGGGTCTGTGCTTGAGCTCCAACCTGCTGCCCGGCCGTTAGAAGAGCGCAGGGACGCTGACTCTGGCAAGGCGCCTCGTGCGCCTCCGGGGCGCACCCGCGGGCGCGCAGTCGTCGAGCAGGGCCAGGCCGGGCAGCGCGCGCAGGCCGGCGCGCACCGCGCGTGCGGCCGCCAGCGGCTCGCGCCAGGCGCCTTCGCGCTGCGCGGCCGCGCGCGCGGCGTCCAGCGACGCCATCAGCAGGTAGCTCGGGCTCGACGTCTGCGGCGCCGTGCGCCGGACTGAACCGGCTGCATGTTGCACGAAGGTGGCGGATCAGCGGCACTTGTGCACATACACTGTACACTTGTACATGGACCTGGAGCTCGGCAGGAGTTAACGCGCGCGCCCGCGCCTGCAGGAGCTGCAGCGCACTCGCCACCCGGCGGCGGTCCACGCGCGAGCCGCGCACATGCAGCATCGACGCCTGCCGCACTGGGCGCCTGTCAGCCAGGGACGCCTGCAAGCTGAGCCGGGCATGCCGCACCAAGGCCCACGCAGGTTGACAACGTGCTGGTAAACGGATACCCACCATGCGCGCGGCTAGCATCCCAAGGAGGGAGAGGCACAGCATCCACCTTGCTTGCGGTCTCTGCAGCAGCGAAGCAGACGCATGGGCGCCCATCGGACAGCCACACAGAAGCCCGCGCGGCGGCCCGCTCAGCAACCGCTCCCGGCCGCGCCTGCCCGAGCGCCGACAGCGTCTTGTGGCTCGACTGCACAGCGATGTCCGCTCCGGCGGTCAGCGCCGGCACGGGCGCGCCGGCGCGCGCGCCCAGGAACGCCATGTGCGCGCCGTGCGCCTCGTCAACCACTAGCGGCACGCCCGCCGCGTGGCACACCCGCGCGCAGCCTGCGTGGTGCAGGGGCATGCGCTTGCTAGCCAGCGCTGGGCGTGCTGTCTCGCATGCGGCAGGTTCACTGCACACTGCCAGCGACCGTGCCTTGGAAGCGTGCCAAGGATTCAAGCTCGGCTGAAAGCAACTTGACAGCATGTTGTATGGGAATGGGCTGGATAGCCTGTTACCTGCAAGTCACTGGTGGCGCGCTGCAAGCAGGCTCACAAGCGCGGCCGGTGACAGCGGCCAAGCAGCTTTCAGCACCTGCGACGTCAGAGCATGCGCCGAAGTACGTCGGCGAGACGAGCAGCGCCGCGCTCGCGCGCAGGCCCGCGGCGGCCGCCGCTTCAAAGCCCTGCTCTAGAGCGTCTGGCGTGACGCCGTGCGCCACCCCCAGGCGCGCGTCGAGCACCGGGTCCACCCAGACCGGGTGGCAGCCGGCCAGGACGCAGGCGGAGAACGCCGACATGTGGCAGTTGCGCGCGAGGACGACCGCGTCGCCAGGGCGGCACGTGGCGAGCACCGCGGCGTGCAAGCCAACGGTCGTGCCGTTGACGAGCAGGAACGTTGCGTCCGCGCCAAACGCGACCGCGGCTGCGGCCTGCGCTTCGGCAATCGGGCCTGTCGGCGCGGACAAGTAGTCCAGCCCTGCCCCGCCACGCCTGCGCATCAGCCACGTGCAGCGCGTTTGAACATTGCCACAGTGCTGTATGCAAGCAAGGCGGTGGGCATGCTATTTATGCAGGTCTGCACACTGGTGCATGTGCTGTGGCATGTGTAGGCACGCACCTGGCAGCTCTGTGAAGTCATGGTGCAGAGCAGATCCCGCAGCGTCGCGAAAATCCTGCAGCACGCCGCCCCCGCGGCCCTGCTTGTGACCAGGGATGTGGAACGGCGCCTGGTGCGGCCGCGAAGCGCGCTCCCGCACAGCAGCCAGCAGCGGTGCGTCGCCGGATGGCAGGTGTGCGGAGCACCAGCACAGCCTGGTAGCCAGCACCATAGCTTTGTTTTCTCCACAGCTAAACCATGCGTCACCTCAATAATCACGGCTTCCAAAAAGCCAGCACCTCGCTATATATAGCATGCACAGCATCACCGTTTGCAGCAGTCAACTGGACATGGTGAATTGCAGCATCACTTGGACATGGCAGGCCTCTGGTAACTTTGCAGGGCTCCAGTCGAGATCCTTGTACAAGTAGTGCTCTGACTTCAGGCGTAAGAGGACAAACTCGGGTCAGAGCCACAGGCTCACCGAGGCTTTACACCACACCCTCACCCTTGACCTCGACTTGGCCTCGCATGGGGCCGCCAAGGCAATCATCGGCGGTGCTGCAGCAACAGCAGGCACGCAGCTGATCAAGTTAGTGAAGCTGCCAGGGAGCCCCGCCAAAGCTCAAAAGCGCTGCGCTCGGCAGCGGCTGCGGCACCATGTCGCGCTACCAGCGCGGCGGGCCAAACACATTCCAGAAGCCCGAGAATGCGCTCAAGCGCGCGGAGGAGCTGGTCGCGGTCGGCCAGCGCGGGTCCGCGCTGCAGACGCTGCACGACGTGATCACGTCGAAGCGCCACCGCACGTGGCAGAAGGTGCTGGAGCAGATAATGTTTCGGTACCTGGACCTGTGCGTGGAGCTGAAGAAGGGCCGCTACGCCAAGGACGGCCTGATCCACTACCGCAACGTGTGCCAGCAAGTCAACGTGAGCTCGCTGGAGGAGGTCATCAAGTACTTCCTCAAGTCGGCCACCGATAAAGCTGAGGACGCGCAGTCCAAGGCGGCAGAGGTGCGCGGCCTGGCCTGCGGCTGCTGTGCTGCGCCCGCCTGCCCCGTAGCGCAGGCAGAGCTGCATGGCCTGAAGTCGCTCAAGGCGCCCTGTGCTGTGTAGCGAGTGCGCGCAAGTGTGTGTGTGCGTGTGTGCGTGTGTTTGGGCTGGGTGTCAGAGGTGCCCTGCGCACGCAGGCCCAGGTCACGATCGACGTGGAGGACTTGGAGGCCGACGCGTCCCCAGAGGACCTCATGCTCAGCTATGTCAGCGGGGAGAAGGGCAAGGTGCGGTCCACTTGTATTCCTGGGGCGGCACGCAGGCATCTGTGCTCTAGATTTCGGCGGAGTAAACCGTCTTGAAGCACTGTGACTCGTATCAGGGAATTTACTGTGTACCCTTGCTTTTGGTGATAGGCACAGTATTTTGCGACAACGTCTCAGTGCAGGCTTTGAGGGAGCAGCTCTGGTCGGGGAACTGTCGCGCAAGGGCCTCCGTCACTGAGGCGCGCCAGCCGCGCCGCGGACGTCTATCTGAGCGCGGCGCACAGGCTGCAGGCCGCCATGCAGTGAGTTTCAAGTGCAGACGCGCGTGCCCGGCAGGACCGCACGGACCGCGAGCTGGTCACGCCCTGGTTCAAGTTCCTGTGGGAGACGTACCGCAGCGTGCTGGACATCCTGCGCAACAACTCGCGCCTGGAGGCGCTGTACGCGATGACGGCCGCCAAGGCGTTTCATTTCTGCCTGACGTACAAGCGCACGACCGAGTTTCGCCGGCTCTGCGACATCCTGCGCAACCATCTGGCCAACCTGAACAAGTGCGCGGCCCGGCGCGCGGTGCTGCAGCGTGTTTGGTGGATTCCAGCCGGGCTGCCTGTGTCACTGTCACGCTTCAATGCAGTGCCTAGTACATAATTGTCTGCCCCGGGCGTGGCTGTAGCCGCAAGCGCACCGGCGCCGTGCAGCCTTCCGACGCAGTGCGTGGTGATCGTACTCACGGGCCTCGCCAGCCCAAAGCCCCCATTACAGCTTAGCGGGTGTCATGCTGGCACTACCCCCGCCTGCCAGGCTGGTCAGCGCTTCACGGGCGCCGGCTGCGCGGCAGGTACCGCGACCAGCGCGACCGCCCGGACCTGACCAACCCCGAGTCGCTCCAGCTGTACCTGGAGACGCGCTTTGAGCAGCTCAAGGTGCGCGGCGCGCCGCTGCCGCGCGCCGCGCCTGCGCATGCCCGACGCCGCGCAGCGCCTGCAACCCTCGGACTGACGGGTCGTGTGCAATACAGTGGCCATGACATGTGCGTCTGACTATTGAACCTCGCGACTGGATAGCGCTGACACTCAAGCACACTTTCTCGCCATAAATATCCGTCATGAATAGTAACGAGCGCGTTCAGCGATGTGGAAGTGTTAGATGAGAAGTAAAAAACGTGTGCGCTCGTGCATGCCCGTCTGGATACACAGGAATGGGTTGTGCGTCTGCAGGTCGCCTGCGAGCTGGAGCTGTGGCAGGAGGCCTTCCGCAGCGTGGAGGACATCCAGGGCCTGTCGGCCATCGGCAAGAAGCCGCCCAAGCCGCAGCTCATGGCGCTGTACTACGCCAAGCTGACGCAGATCTTCACCGTGTCGGAGGCGCACCTGTACAACGGGTGCGCGGCGGTGGTGGGGCAGGCCCTCGCCGCCGCTCGCTGCTCCGTATGACCCGTGAGGCCCCTAGCCATTGCCTTGGCAGCTTGCAGCGCGGCGCACGATGCGCGGCTCGAGCGTGCTGTTGCCCGGACGGCGGCGGCGCTGCGCTGCCTCGAACGGCGCGGCGAGCGGGCGGGCGAGCGCGCAGGTATGCATGGTACAAGCTCTTCAACCTGGCCAAGAGCTACAACAAGAACCTGGGCGCGGCCGACGTGCAGATGATGGCCAGCAGGCGCGCCGCGCCCGCCGGCCCGCTGCCAGGCGGCGCCCGCCGGGCGCGCGTTGCCCAAGTTGGGGTGCCGCGCCTGCGGCAGGCACGCAACTGGTGTCTGATGTGGCACTATTTGTGTGCTGCCGACTGGAGGCGAGCAAGGGTGGATCTTGTCCGCGTGTGCAGCCGGCTGGTGGGTTTCTCAGCAGTGCGGCATGTTCGCGACCAGACGCCCCTGTGCGGCGCGCAGCGTGCTGCTGGCGGCGCTGTCCATCCTGCCGTACAGCGCGGTGGACGCGGCGCGCTCGGAGGCCGAGGCGGAGCTGGAGAAGGACCGCAGCATGCGCGTGGCCAACCTGCTCGGCTTCTCTGTGGTGCGCCCGCGCCGCCGCCTGGAGCTGCTTCAATGTGGGTTCTAATGTGGGCGCAGCGAGCATTGGGCATCGGGCATGCCCTAGCCCTGCATGCTGTGGTTCATCCGCATCGTGGCGTCGCCGATTGAAAGCTGTTGGAATGATTGTGGAGCGCAGCGGGTCTCAGGCATGCGTCAGCTTTGCATGCTGTGGTGCGATTGCGCCACGGCGCCGCCGCCTACAGGCTGTTTACACAAATGCAGGGCGTGGCGGTTGCCAGGCATGCGTCAGCTCTGCATGCCGTGGCGCGTCCGCGCCGCGGCGCCGCTGCCTGGAGCTGTTGTAATGAGTGTGCGGCGCAGAGGGTGCCGGGCATGCGCCAGGTCTGCATGCTGCCATGGCCAGCACCTCATGCCTTAGGATGGCAGAACGGTGGACAGATGTGAGCCGCGCTGGTTAAAGATTGAGCTGCTGGCTGACCTAGAGCGGCCGGTGGCTCGGAGGCAGACGCCAGCTCGCACCCAGCGCAGCGACTAGCGTGCTCCGGCGCTCAAGGCGGCGCGGCGGGCGCAGGACGCGCGGCGCGACGCGCGCAGCGCGCTCTCGCGCGGCGCGCTTGTTGCGGACCTGGGCGCTAAGGGCGTGCTCAACCTGGTTCCGGATGAGATCAAGCAGGCGCGGCTGTGCAGCGCGCATGCCCTGTCCTAGCTTGGACTGTGCGGTGTGTCGCCAATACTTGGCCATGTCCACCTCCCAGCATACAGCCTGTGTATGGCGCATCACAGCCCGTCAGACAAGAGAGTCTGTGAAGACATGCCAAACCTGCTGACCCAGTCTGCTGCGCGCCATCACCCTTGCTTATGTGTGGTGCAGAGAGCGCCTCGCTCGAAAAGGGCCTCGTGCGCAAGCGGCATTGCTGCGCGCCGCCGCGCGCAGATCCATGCGCTGCTGGAGGCCGACTTTGTGCCGCTGGAGCTGTGCGCGCGGCTGGCGCCGCTGCTGGAGGCGCTGGAGGGCCTGAACAAGCCGCTGTCGGCCGCCAGCCCAGTGCCCGACGCCTTGCTCGGGCAGTACAAGCGCGCGCTGCAGCAGGCGCGGCCCGGCCGCGGCACCCAGGCAGGATGGGCGCCCTGTGATGCAACAGGGGCGCTGGTGCCGGAGCACAGAGGTGGTGGCGGCTGGTATGACGCTGCCGCCTGCTTTGTAAAGCTCAAGGGACAGGTAGCGTCCTTTGTACATACGCGGTGCCTGGTGAACGGTGGAGAGCGTGCATCGGATGAAGTTGGCGCGACTGCTGGCCCGCCTATGTCGTGTCCTCCACAGGATGTAGCCTGCTGATGTTTGAGATTCCAGCTCCAGGGCTGTCGTGACCCAGGCATGGCGGGGCCGCTGACGCGCACGCGCGGGGCTTGGCGCAGGTGGCCGTGCTGCGCCTGCTGCAGCAGCTGTCGCAGGTGTACAGCGTCATGCGCGTCTCCGCGCTGGCCGACCTCGTGCCCTTCTTCAGCTTCGGCGAGGTGGAGCAGCTCATCGTGGACGCCGTCAAGCACAACTACCTGCATGTGCGCGCGCGCGGCCGCTCTGACGGGTTGCAACTGCGACGGGTCGCGCGGCAAATCGGATGTGTGTTGGTGTCCTTGTCAGCAGGGAAGTGAAGGAGAAGAAAAGGGGAAGGACAGGAGAGAGCCACGGAACAGTGTCCCAGATTATGCAGGAAGCGTGAATCACACATGCGTCATGTCATCATCTATGGCAGCTGCGGCAGCAGCGCGTGCCAGCCGCGCAAGCAGGCGCTGAGGGCCGCCCCGCAGGGCCGGCGGCGCTGACGGGCGCGCGCGCGCCGCGGCGCGCAGGTCCAGATCGACCACCGCAACGGCACGGTGCACTTTGGCGGGCAGCAGCTGGAGAGCGAGCGGCTGCGCGACCACGTGGCGCAGCTCGCGCGCCGCCTGGCGCGCGCGCTGCAGGCGGTTGCGCCGGTCGGCCGGCCGGCCGACAAGCAAGCGCGCAAGGCCAAGGCGCGGCGCCTGCCCGCGCCGCCCGCGCGGCTGCGCGCGCCGCGCGCGCGCCGCACACCCGTGTGATGGTACCTGTGGGGTCGCTGAAGGTGCCTGTGGGGTCGCTGGTGCTGCCTGGGTGCGCGCTGCATGTTGCAGTGTGTTCTTTCATTCTGATGCTGGTGGGGGCACTGCATCCAGGATGGCTGGACTGTCCCTGATGGTGTGCACACGTGCTACTTAACCAGTGGCGTGCGCTACGCGCTGCCGCAGCAGTTGGGGACAGGCGCGCCTGCGCCGGCGCGGGGGGAGGGAGGGCTGGCGGCTGATACAGCGCCGTGACGCGCCCTGGCAACCGGCGCGCAGGCGCTGGCGGTGGCAGCAGAGAGCGCTGCGACGCTGCACGCGCACACGCTGGCGCGCAAGGTGAGCTCGCACGCCCGGCGCCCATGCGCTGCTGCGCCGCACGCGGCCCCTGTTCGCTGTCACGCTGCATGCGGCCGCACAGGCAGCAGGACTGAACTGATGCAGAGGTGCCAGAGTGCGCTGGCGCTGACACCGGGCACCATTTGTATAGGCATCGGACGCATGCGTTCCCAGTTCACTTGCCATCAGCTGCATGCATCCCCAGTCCCCCCCTCCTGCGGTCATGGGCGGACATGGGCGAGCGCGTGCGCGCACGCGCTCGGCAGGTGATTATCGAGAAGCGCAAGGAGGAGGCCGAGCGGCTGCTGCTGGAGGCCGAGAAGCGCGAGGAGGAGCAGCGCGCCATCCAGGCGCGCCTCAACGAGGCCGCCGAGGAGGAGCGCCGCCGCGCCGAGCGGTGCGGCCCCGTTCGCGCTGCGCCGAGCAGACCGCCACACTCTAGTCAGTTCTTGGTCAAGTTGAGTACACGTGTTGTGGCTGTGCCATCATTGCTCAGGGAGATGGGGTCTGGAGGCTGCGCAGACACGGAGAGCGTGCTGGTGCGGGCTGCGGCGGCAGGGTGAGCGCATGCGGGGCAGCTGTGCGCTCGGCCACTCACCCCCTAAACACCATGCTTCTCTCCTTTGTATCTCCTCCGCGTCTCGTCCATATCTGAGCGAATCTGAGCAAGGAATCTGAGCGAGGGGCGCGGCCGGCGCGGCGCGCAGGGTGCGGCGCGAGACGGAGCGCATCCAGGCGGAGCTGGCGGAGCGCGAGCTGGAGGAGGCGCGCCAGATGCTGGAGGCCGCCAAGAAGAAGGGCGGCGCCAAGAACCTGAAGATCAAGGACGGCGCCGCGCTCAACAAGCAGGCGCGCCGCCGTCGCGCCCGGCCTGGGCAGGCCCTGGGGCGCATCTGTGTGTGTGGCGCGGCGTGCGGCGCGCGTTCCTGAGCTCACTGAAGCCCGGAGCGGTGCCGTCTCAACGAAGGCGCGCCCACGCCAGAGAGGGGCGGGCAGGCCTCGGAGGGACTGACTGAGCCTGCCGCGTTGCACTGCGCATGCGCTGAGGCGCACCCGCACGTCAGACGCCCGCACAGCACCGTACGGCTGAGATTGCACACGGCTCTACAGCCATCAATCATGCCCTTTCGCATGCCCTCGCACCGACCGCTACGCGCCTGACGGCGGCTCGTGGTCTGCACGCGCGCGCAGGAGCTGATCAACGAGGTCATCAGCGAGCAGCAGCGCGCGCGCGAGGAGCAGGAGCGCAAGCTCACGCTGCTCATCCGGCGCCTGGACCACCTGGAGCGCGCGCGCCGCGAGCTGGAGACGCCGCTGCTGGAGGAGAAGTACGCCGTGCAGGCGCGCGGCCGGGCGTAGGGTATATGATAGGGTTGGGTTTTAGGAGCCGGCCGCGCCGCGGCGGGCGCCTGCTGCGGGGCCGCCGCAGGCCTCATGGACCATGCTGCAGGCTCTCGCTGAGCGGCGAGCGCGCTGCGCGGCTCCGCGGGCGGCCGCGGCCGCTGCCGGGCGCTGCAGGCAGGGCTGCCGTCGAGCGGACGGCTGCGCAGGGCAGGGCAGGGCAAGGCCAGGGGGCTGATGTTGCGGGGGTTGCGGGCGGGCAGGTGCGCGAGGACGAGGTGCGCCACCACGAGGAGCTGGCGCGCTTCGCGGAGCAGCACCGCGCGGCCTGGCAGGTGGATGTGGAGGAGCGCCGCCGCCTGGACAAGATGGTGGACGAGAAGGAGCGCTTCGCGGCGGCGATCACCAGCCGGCGCTCGTCCGAGTTTGAGGCGCTCAAGGCGCGCCGCTGCGCTGCCGCTGTCCTGCAGCGCACGCCTGCCCGGCGCGGCTCGACAGAGGGGGCTAGGCTGTGCGGGCGTAAAAAGTGTGTGGTGCTGGGCAAGACAGGGCTGCCAGAGACGTGTGGCTTCGGCTGGGCGGGTCGCGCCGTGCCGATCTGCAGCGTAGCCTTGAGTGCCTTCGACGTGTGCCGCACCCTGGCCGGTCGTCAGGGCTGTGGTAAGCTTGATGTGCAGCCAGAATCATACCAGCACCCGTGCCAGGCCGTGCTGCAACTGGCTGACGGGGTGGGGCCGCCGGCGTGCAGCGCGCGCGCGACGCGGCGCTGGCGGCCAAGCGGCAGGAGCGCTCCATGGCGCGCGCGCTGCGGCGGCGCCAGGAGTATGTGCGCCGCTGCCGCCTGGAGCTGGAGGAGCGGCGGCGCAAGGTCAGTCGCACCGCCTGCTGTTTTTACTCAGGATAGGATATGGGGTTAGATTGCAAGGTGGAGGCCTGCCTATGTCATGAGTGTACAGAGATGGTGCGTGGCGAGTCCGCCAGAGCCTCTGCACGCCTGCCAGGGTATGAATGAGGTCTTTGTTGTGCACCAGGTTGTGCATGAGGTATCGAGTTTGCGCAATCACAACTCTTCGGCGTGCGAGCGGCACCACACCACTGCCGAGGCTCTCGCGTGAGGCGCCCCTCAGCGTCGGCAGCGCAGCGCACGGCAGCGCAGTGCGGGAGCGGCAGCCCCTACCCTACCCTAAACCTGCACCGACCCGCAGGAGGAGGAGGAGCGCGAGCGCGAGGAGGCCGAGCGCAAGGTGCGCGAGGAGGCCGAGCGCGCGCAGCGCCTGGAAGAGGCCGCCGCGCGCCAGCGCGCCAAGGAGGCCGAGGCACGCGCCCGGCCCCGGTGCACCAAGCGGAGACGCGCGCTGTTGTGCGAGCCTCGGCCCTCTGCTCTCAGCCCTGCGGCTGTTTCAACGACCTGCGAGCGCCCGCATCCACAGGTCGCGCGCGGGTTGTGCATGTGGCGCCGGGCGCCCGCTGGCCCAGGAGCGTGAGGAGGTGCGCAAGGGCGCGAGAGCCGGGCTGAGCCGCGCGCTGCCGCGCGCAGATCGAGGACAAGAAGCGCAAGGAGCGCGAGGCGCTGCTGGCAGCGCCGCCCCCCGCGCCGGCCGCCGCCGTCGCCGACGCGCGCCCCGGCGCATTCGCAGGGCGCCGCCCCGGCGCCGACGCGCCGCCTGCAGCGGACCGCTGGCGTCCCGGCGGGCGCGGCGGCGCCGCGCCTGCGGCCGCGCCTGCCACCGCCGGCGGCGCCGGCGCGGAGCCGGAGGGCGACCGCTGGGCGCGCCGCGGCGCGCCGGACGCAGGTGTGACGCTCATTCAGATTTATTTACTTGAAGCAAAATGTTATTAGGGTGCAGGTGATTATTATGACGGCTTGTGGGGCGGTGAGCCGGCCGCATATATTAAGAGTGCCATGGCTTGATGCGTGCTGCGTGACGCGTCGATGCATGTGCGCGCTTGCATGCAACTGAGGCTGCAGAGCACAGGGGTTGATAGCTGGGGCCTGCACCTGGTGTGACTGTGTGCACCCTGGCTACTGCATGTTTCTCGGCGTAGCGCGGGCCAGCATGGCCAGCATGACAGTGCTGTCAGCATGGCAGCCGCGATAAGGATCCGGGACTAGACTGATGGGGCACGTGCTGCTGTCGTGCAGAGCCCCCGCGCGGGGAGCGTGCCGCGCCGGCCGCCGACCGCTGGCGCCCGGGCGGCGGGCGGCGCGAGGAGGCGCCGCCGGCTGCAGCGCCGCCGCGGCGCGAGCTGCCGGGGCCGCCCGCGCCGCGCCCGGCCGGCGGCGGCGGCGGCGACCGCTGGCAGCCGCCCAGCCGGCGCGGCGCAGCGCCGGGCGGCGAGGACGGCCCGGGGGCCCGCGGGAGCGACGCGGCCCCCGCACGGGAGGCGGGCGCCCGGCCGGGCGCCGACGGCGCGCCGCGCCGCGAGCGCTGGGCGCCGCCGCCGGTGCGCCGCGAGGGCGCCAGCCGCTGGTAGGGTGCATCAGGTACCGGCCGCGGCGCTGGCCTCTGCGCCAGCGCGCTGGCGGCCGTGCACAGTGCGCGCCTGTCGGCATTTTGCCACAAATGAGAGATTGCCAATGAGAGATTGCCACATCTCTCGGCGGGCCCGGCGTGACGCAAGCAGCAGGGGTGTGTGCTGAGTGGGTAGACGGTGTTAGGGTTGCCTCTCCAGGGCTCCGCACTTGTGTGTTTCTGTCTGTGGTAGGAGGGCCGCTGGCCTGATGGCAGCAGCTTGGGACCCGGCGCTCTTTTCAGGTTGTACTGCAGATATAATCGAATGCCAGCCATGTAGATCCATTTTCATCATGCTCCCAGCAACAAGCTCTGGGCCAAGTTTGCGCAACCTGTACTGCGGCGCCTGCTTTCCAAGCTGTTGCGATATATAAGCAATGAGACATGGCCAGACATAAAAACTGTGCTGGTGCCGCGCTCAAGCGTCATGCCCAAAACTAGGGGTGGCGACATTAGGGCACATTCTGCTGTTTACATAACCTGGAAGGTGGTCACCTATCTCAGCCTCCTGCCAGGAGGGCGATTCTCAGCGATGGCCATCCTGGATGTGCAGCCGGCAAGCCTCGAATTTACGTTCGAGGCCAACACCGAGCTGCGGGCCACCATCACGCTGCGCAACTGCCTGGAGCATGAGCGCGTGGCCTTCAAGGTCAAGACAACCAATCTCAACCGGTGTGGTTTTTACCAGACGCATACGTGCGCTGGCTGGTGTGCACGGTGCGCGAGGGCATTGGCGCACACCCATGCATGCCACGCGAGCGGCTGCCTGTGGGCCCGCGGCAGGTATGCGGTCAAGCCGACGCAGGGCTTCGTGCGGCCGGGCACGACGCGCACGCTCAAGGTCTACCTGGTGCCGCACCCAGAGTACACTGACGAGCTGCGTGCCTGCAAGGACCGGCTGGCCGTGCAGAGCGTGGCGGTGGACGACGCCGGCCTGGCGGAGGAGGATATCACAGCGCCTATGTTCGCCGTGCCGGGCGCCGAGGAGGCGCGGCTGCGCGTGTGCGTGGTGCGTCGCGCCGCTGCGAGTCGCAGGTGGCGAGGCAGAGCAGGAGCATGGGCTCCGGGCTGCACGCTGCACGTGCATGCAGCTCTGCAAGGAGACAACCAGGCGGGCGCAACAATTGTCCGACGCTCTGTGAGCACACAGCCTGCGGCGAGCGTCCAGGCCGTGCGTAATGTGTGTCTGCGTTGTATGCATGCCAGCCTCTCCTGGGCTCAGCGAGCGGCCGTGCTTCTGGAGCAGCAGCGTTGCTGACGTGCGTGTGCGTTCTGGCGGTAGGCCCCGCCGCTGGCCCTGCGCGAGGTCATTGAGAGCGAGATACGCGCCATCGCGCGGCGCGAGGGCGTGGACGGCCACCGGCAGTGCCTGCGCAAGTTCCTGGAGCTCCTGCTCGCGCGGGGTGCGCGCGCGCGCCCCGCCCGGTGGCGCAGCCGAGCACGCTCGCAGCCGCGCGCAGCCTGCATGCTTTCCGCCAGAGGGGGGACGCCTTGTAAGCTGTACTATGTGCTTCATAAAAGTGAGTGCGCGCGCGGGGTGCGCGCGCGCCCCGGTCGGCGGAGCAGCCGAGCGCATTCGCAGCCGTGCGCAGCTCGCGTGCTCTCCACCACATGCAAGCTGTGCTGTGCGCTGTTGCCTCGGGCAAGCGAGGCCCCGGGGTTCGCTTATGTGGCAGCTCCTGTGGCTTTTTAACGCGTCGGGCAACGCGGACTGCTCCCGCTGCTGCTGCGCTCCTCAGCCGCCCACGCCCGGCGCGGCTGGCGCGCAGGCGTGATCTCGCAGTCGCAGGTCCTGCTCTCCTTCGGCGTCGTGGCGGAGCTGTTCAATGGCGTGCGCGACGTCTCGCACCGGCCCGAGCCATACCAAAGTGCGCCAGGCCGCAGCGCAGCACACTTGAGGTGTATCATTGCATTGAGCAGCCCCTGTGCATGCGAGACGCACTGCACAGATGCTCCCTTCAGGGTAATTCGACACGGACGAGCGCCCAGGCTGCTGTGAAACACGGGGCGCACGAGCAGCGTGTCGCTGCCGAGGGCCGCCGGCTGCCTGCGATGGCCGCGGGCTGAGCTGGACCCCGCTTCTCCCCGCAGCAGGACTTGTGTGCCCACCATCACGACGCGCTCGCGCCTCCGCGCCTCCGCAGTGACGCGCACGAGCGGCCTGGCGCTGTGGAAGGGCGGGCGCAGCGGCGCCGGCGCGCCGCCGGATGCGAGCCCGGTCAGCGCGGCGGCCGAGGCCGCGCCGGAGGTGCCCTCCTTCCCGCTGCGCCGCGTGGACGCGGACACGCCGCGCGCCAGCCTGGACCCCAACGGCCTCCCGCCCGCGCTGCCCGCCGAGCGGCCGGCCAGCGCCTTCCAGGCGGCGGCGGCGGCGGCGGCGCCCGGCAGCCCGCTCGGCTCGCCGCTGTCGCCGCCGGGGCGGTCTCCCCGCAAGGCGCAGCCGCCGGAGGTGCTAGAGGCCGCGCAGGCGCTGCTCGCCAACGGCGCGCCGGCGGCGCGCGGCGCGCCGGCCGCGCCGCGCGCCTCCGCGCACCGCAAGCCGGGCGACCCCACGCCGGCCACGCCCGCCGGCTCGCGCGCGGCCAGCCTGCTGCAGCCGCCGCCGCAGCTGCCGCCGCCGCCCAGCGCCGCGCCCGCCGGCTCGCGCGCGGCCAGCCTGCTGCAGCCGCCGCCGCCGCTGCCGCCGCCGCCGGGTTTTGTCGCGGCGGCGCTGGGCGGCGGCGGCGCGGGCGGCGTGGCGGGCGGCGCGGCTGGCCAGCAGCGCGCAAGCGCGGCGCCTGCCGCGGGCGCGGTTGCCGCGGGTGAGGCGTCGGCGACCCCGCGTCAGGAGCGCCATGCGACGAAAGGCGTGAGCGGTGGCGGCGAGGGACCGGCTGGTGGCTCCGGCGCGAGGGCGAGTGCCGAGGCCGTTGACAGCCCGCGAGGCGTGGCGCGGTGGTCCAGCGAAGCGCGCGGCAGCGGCGACAGCGGTGCCGGTGGCGCACGCGGCGCGGCCGCCAGCCTGGCGCGCCGCTGGCTGCCGGGCGTGAGGACAAAGCCAGGTGGCGCCTCATGCGGCTCATGCGCGCCCACTCCTGGGCGCCGCCGGCGAGAGGACTTGATGTGGCAATGCACGGCATGGACGCCGAGTCATGGCATCAAGACTTAAAGTAATGGAAGCAGTTTAATGCGCTGCTGTGCGTGTCGGTGCATGGCAGCGCTGGTCGGGAGGTAGAGGGGGCAAGAGCAGCATGTGTTATGATTGAGACGTGGTGTGGGGCGCAGGCGGCGAGCGGGCGCCGAGCGCGCGGGACAGGAGCGACGCAGATGCGGTGGACACGCCGCTGCGCGCGCGCTTCCGCACGCGCCCCTCCGGCGCGGAGGAGTGAGCCATGGGGGCGCACGGCGGTTCCCCCTCCATGGCCGGCCGCGGCTAAGCCAGCAGCAGTGCCGATGCCATGCGAGCTGTCAGCCGGCCGCGCACCTCGGCTGGAGGGCCGCGTGCGCTCGTGCGACGCAGGCGCGCTGCTGGCGCTGTGCACATCAGGGGCCCCTGCAGCGTGGCGCCGGCCCTGCCCGGGCCAGGCGCCAGGGCCGGCGGGCGCGCTTGGGCCGCTGCTCGCTGGGCGCACAGTGCCTCGGGAGGCCGACATCCACGGAATGTTTTGTGACGTGAGAATGAATGATGCTATGCGCAATGCATGTCAAGAGTTGGGGCGTCAGGAGCGCGCACAGCCGCAAGACGGAAACCTCAGGCGAATTCAAACAGACAGTTCTGCTTTTCGCAAGCGCGCCGGGTGGTGCACTGGCCAGCTGGGCAGCATGGCGCTGGCGACGAGCGCGCTGCCATGCGTTGGCGGGGACAGTGCAAGCTCGCCAGCAGTCCGTTTGCCAGGGGTGCTGCGGTGGGCTGCAGGCGGCTACAGCCGGGCCAGTGTGACTGGACAGCTTGCATGTGCTTATGTAGGTGGAATGTCTTCGTCTTCCGACCTGCGTCCTCTTCTTTTCTCGTACAGGTCAGCTCTAGCAGTTTGAGTGGACCGCGGCAGCAGTGCCTGCCGCGCCGTACATTTTTGGCGCGTATGTGTTTGTGCATGGGTTGCATTGCTAGTGCTCATCCCAGCGCGCACGCGCTCACCGCGCGCGTTCTCACTGCATTTGTGAGGCGTTGTGTGTGCTGGGTCCCGTGTGAAGTGAGGCGGGGGACGCTGGGTGCCCGCTGATATGTCAGCAGCGGCTGAGCGCACCCCTGGACATGCTGGGCATCTTGACCTGTTGAGCAGATTGCTGGCAACCCTGGTTTGCATTCAGCAATCTGCTCGACACGCAGTTCTCTTCTATTTTATACATGGGCGGAGACCGTGATTGCGGGCACTGCGCATGCCAAGGCCCGATGCTGTGATGAGCGCTGCATCAGTACTGTGAGCATGCAATTATGCATTTGTCTTGGGGTCCCTTCTTGACACGTTGTGCCACTGGGGTACCTCCTACTTGTAGCCACATCTCCGCAATTATGCCGCTGTGCATGAGAGCCGCAGCGGCCATGCACGGTGCACCCTTGTGGACGCGCACACAGGCAGGCACGGGGCATCAGGGTGAGGCACAGCATTTTTAGCACCATACAATATTGTACAATGTCCTGCGCCGCCACCCATGGGTGGTCCATTCACCCAGTTTCCAACCAGCTCTGCGGTGCTTCTACTCCGGGGGCGCCTGCCCCGCCGTCGGCTCGCGCCGACGCCGGCGCGTCCCCGCCGGCCGCCGCGAGCTCGTCCGCGTGCAGCCACACACGGTCCCGCAGCTGCTGCGCGGTGCCGCCCCAGAACTGGTCGACCTGCGCGCATGCGTGCGGCCACGTCACGTCGAACAGCTGCGCAGGTCTGTAGCCCGACTGCACACACATACGGCAGCACGAGCACATGCGTTCGCGCTGCGCCCTGCACTCCTGGGTGCCAAGTCCTTTCACTCGATCTGTAATCTCGTGCTCCCCACTGTGATTATTGTGCCTCAAGTGTTCCTATGAAGCAAATTCCACATAACCATTTTACCACACAGATGCACAACAAAGGTTGAACAATTAGTCGGTAACCTCTTCAGTAGAGCCTGCGCCTGGCAGCGCTGCGGCAGCATGCTCCATGCGCATGCAGTGTGGGGAGCCCTCACAACACCACTGAACGAGCAGCAGCAGGGCATTGCCTTGCGCCCCTTGCGCCAGAAGGCGAACGTGGGCGTGAAGCGGATGCCGCGCGCGCCGGCCTCCAAAAAGTCCAGCTGGGCGACGACAAAGGCGTGCGCCGGGTACTGCGCGCCGCGCGGCAGCCGCATCGCCTCATCTAGCAGGGTGGCGAGACGGCAGCAGTTCACACGCACATCACTCGAGAGCTGGTCAGTGCGTCATGGCCACTGCAACGAAGCAGAGCTGGTGCAACGTTGAGTCAAAATCGCGAGTGGCGGCATAGCGGTGTGACCTTGCTGACAGCGCCAGGCAATGGGCTTCCGCGGGCACTGGCGCATGGGGACAACACCTCTGCGTCGACCATACGTACTTGCATACGTGCTGGTAAGCTTGGACCGCAAGCGGTGCATAGCTGGAGGACTTTGCAGCGTGTGGTGCGCAAGTGGGGCAGCAGCAACGCCGCGCCTGGCCGCTCAGGCGGTAGAAGTGCGGGAACATCTCCTGGCAGTGTGTGCACCAGCTGCTGCCGTACTCAACCACCGCCTGCGCGCCCCCCGGGTATGGTATGACCGTTCTGACCGTTGAGCAGGCAGGTTGGTGAGAAGGTGAAGCTGAACCTGTGGTAGAGCTTAAGCAGTTCACTATGGTAACACTTTATCATAGGAACACTTTCCTCTCTTTGTTGTGCACAGTACCCATGGTGCAAATGAGCCATGTTGCTGAGTGCACCGCCACTGTCTGAGCCTGCGTGTGCAGCGCAGGGGGCTGCCCCCCGTGCAGACGAACGCTGTCGTGGGTGCCAGAGCCCTTGCGCGGCCGATGCCCATGCCCCCTAAGCAAGTGCGGGTGAACAAGCCGCGGACAGGACACAAGTGCGCCGTGCTCGCGCCAGGCCGTCGCGGCTGGCGGCGAGCAGGTCGCGCAGCTCCTCATCGGTGCGCGCATACTGCACCCTCCCCTGGACCGTCTGCGGGTTGCCGCATGCGTTTGCTTTCTATGTAGCTGAAACAACAAATAAACTGGACAAGATGCAAAACGCCGCACCTGCTCTGCAGCCATGCCCGCTTGGGAGGAGGCAGCAGTATGCGGCTGACTATTGTTTCCAGCCCCAAATATGTCCTGAGCGTGCCAGGGGCAGGTACAGCAGTCACAACATGCCCCAACACCTTGTAGGGGGGGGCACAGCGGCTGCGGGCCCAGCTGCGCCAAGTGGCGCGCAAGCCTGCTGCTCGCGGACACCCTATAGGTTCGTGAAGTTTATATCCGATTTCCAGTTGGAAGTTCAAGGAGTGTGCTCGGCCAGCTCGAGTGACTGCTTGAGTGATTGACTTGCCCAAGATATGTTGCCATTCTGAGATGGCACTAGACTGCGAGACCTGCAACACTTCGAGAGCTGTTTGGGCGTGAGCATGATGAGCGTGTTATATAGCTCGGCACCCCGCACGGCAGAAGGCGCTGTCATATCTCCGTTCGATGCTGCCGCCGCAGGGAGGCCGCCAGGCAGGCCAGCCATCCTGACTTCCGAGACGTGTGACGCCGCCGCGACTGCGACTGCTGCCCGGCTTGTGTGCGAGTTCAGGAGGCTCGCCACGTCCCCGAGGGAGCACGACAGGTCGGTGGCGGCCTTCTTTCTGAACGAGATCACTTGCGTCATTGAAGCCCGGCGCAAGGTGCAGTCGGAGGTGTGCGCGCGCTCCGCCCCACGCATGCTTGCACGTTTGTCGTGATTGGGCGGATGCACCCCCTGCAACCTGCTGGCATGCCCTGTTCATGACGTGACCGGTTTGCAGCAAGGGAGAGGGAGGCACACCCGCTGGGCCCGTGCTGCCCCTTGCCAGAGCGGAGTGCACCGCATGCAGGCGCCTCTGCCTGCTAGGCTCCAGGCTAGGCACCTGCGGCAGCGCTGCAAACCCTGGCAAGCGCACATAGGCAGCAGCTTGACCAGCAGCGCCATTTTGCAGGTGCTGGCCAGCCTGGCGCCCACGACAGTGCGCCTGCTCGAGTGCACGCGCCTGTTTGCGCCGCGCCAGCCGACGGTTGCCGCCGCGGCGCTGCCGGACGCGGCGCTGCTCTTCGCGTGCACGCGTTTCCTGCGCTTCGGCGCCGCGCACCACCCGCACCTGTTGCTGGACTGCGGCGGCGCGGGGACCGCACAGACTCCCCGGGCGCCCCAGAGGAGAGGGGTCGCCGCGCACGCCCCGCTGGGCGGCGGCGGCGGCGGCGGCGGCGGCGGCGGCGGCGGCGGCGGCGGCGGCGGCGGCGGCGGCGGCTACGACGAGGCACAGCTGTTGCACGGCGCGCCGGGCGGCGAGGATGCACCCAAGGGCGCTGTGGTGGCCGCCGCGCGCTGCCTGGAGGGCCTAGCGGAGCCGAGCGTGGCCTCCGCGCTGCGGCCGGCGGACGTCAAGCGAGCGCGCGCGCAGCTGCTCAGCCTCGTCCTGCACTTGGGGGTGCACCCGCTGTGCGCCCCCAGGCCGCTCGCCTGCCCTGCCCAGCACCGCTGTTGGTGGGTCCTGAGCGTTCAGCAGACCCTTGTGCTCAACCGTCTCATTGCAGCTTGCGGCTCAGACCTGGTGCCGGCGGCCTGCGGGGGCAGAGGGAGCTCCGTGCAACAGAGAAGCGCCTCTGTGACGTCCAACAGAGAGATTTGGCAGTGACAGCGGTTGCCCGTCCTGACCCGCGTGTTCTTTTGGGCGCACAGGTGCTCAGTGGCGGAGCTGGCGGCGGCGACTGCGCCGGGTGGCTGGCTGCGCGGGCGGCTCCTGCGCCTGCGCGGCAGCGGCGGGCGCGGCAGCGAGATGGCTGCGCGCATACTCTCACGCGTGGGCGCACACCCCAGCGATGCGGCGTGCCAGGTGCGGGTCCAAAATTTAACCTGACGTGGCTGCTGGTGCTATCATGCGCGCGGGCGCGCTCAAGGGCGACACAGCACAGGTGTTCAGTCATGCTGTGCTGCCCCGCCGGCGACGGCTCTCCAGGGTATCAGCTGGTTGCTGCCGCCTGTCTCTGCTCGCATTACCACTGCTGGTAGTTGCGACCGAGCACCTCCCTGGCGCAGCCCGCCGACGCGGTGCATGGCCGCCGCCAGGGCAGCGACGCCGATCAGGACGAGGATGCGCTTCTCGAGGACGCCGCCGCCAGCGGCGCGCGGCCCCACGGCGCGCGGCCGCCAGTCGGCCGGCGCGGCTCCGTCGACGTCCGCCCCGCGCCTGTCAGCGCGGAGGACGCGCAGCCGGCTGTGCGCATGCGCATGTCCCTGGACGGGCGCGCGCCGGGGCAGCCGGACGCGCGGGAGGCGCTGCCGGGGATGCCGGTCGAGGGGGTGTGCATGGTGCTGGGCCGCATGCCGGAGGCGCCCGCGCCGGCGTCGTACGCTGACAAGCGGCAGCCCGTGCCCATGGAGGACGCGCCGATGGCGGAGGCGATGGCGGAGCCTGCGCACAGCGCGCCCGTGCCGGGTGCGGTCGCCGCGGCGGCGGCCGCGGCCACGGCGCTGGCGGCCATGTGCCCCTCGTGGCCGCGGCGCCGCAGCGCAAACTTCTGAGCGCGGCAGGCGCGCGGAGCGGCCATGGCTGAGCGCGTGGGCAGCAGGAACACAGGCTGCATGCGTGCAGTATCCGCGTGTGCGCTGCACAGCAGGTCGTGAGGGACTGCGCGAGCACCCCGTAGTGCCGAAGGGGGGCCACTAGAGTGGGTGGTGGGCAACCCTATCAGCCTCTGGCACAGTGCGCGTTGGCCGGCGGAGCGCGAGGTCGGAGACGACGAGACGAGCTGAACCGGGCATGTACATTACTGCGGTTGTGTGTGCTTTTCAGCCCTTGACGAATTTTCACGGGCATTTGGGTGCGGGGCCCGGGCGGTTGCTCTTTGCGTTGCCAATGATGTCGCCTTTCATGTTTTCAGCATTTTGGTGTGGCTGGCTTTGCATCGGCCAACTGCTTGCTCTCAGGGTGCAAGCTTCCTGGGTCGCAGCAAGCGCGATGCTAGCAAGTCGGGTGCCTGGTGCTCCAGCCCCAAATAACCCCCCGGACGGCGGACTGCCAAGCTGCGCAGCCGCGGGTGATTGCACACTGCTGCTTGCAAAGCATGGCGTTGCGCGCGTCTGGGGTGCATTCCAAGGGGGTGAGCGCACTATACGGCTTGCCCTGGCAGACCTTTCACCCCCAACCCGCTGAGAGGCGCAGTCTAGGGCTGCGCACTAGGAGCAGCACCGGTGACTCGCGCGGTGCATGCCTGAAGGCAGGCCGGCTGTGTGGACATAGTCGGAGCGGACGTGCATGCGTGCGAGCGACCGTTGCAGAGGGGCAGCATCTAGGTCTTGAAGTGCCTAACAGAGAGCCGCACCTGACCCCAGAGATGCGAGCTGGAGTCCCAGGGATATGTTTAGGCCCTGCGCCTTAGGCGCAGGGCGCAGCATCAAGACGTGCAGCTTTTTCAGGGGTTCACCCATCTAGTGTTTTATTGCCCCATGTTGCAGTTTGCTGTGCCGGTCCACATGCGCCGGGGCAGCACTGGCCCCTGTGAGGGCATCCCTGCAGTCGCACATTGCAGGGGAGTGGATGCTTTGCACAATTCTCGTAGGCTTCACAACGACTCCGTGAAATAACATGCATATTCCTACGCGACATGCGTGCTGCTGCGCTTTTTGCGTGCGGCCGTCAGGACTGGTAACAGAACTCCAGGCTGCTTGCACTGGCAGGCGCCATCCATATCCGTGCAGTTTTGTTACATCTGCTGTTACACCTTCTGTTATCGTAGGCGTCTTGGACAGCTTGCATGAGACTAGTATACAGTGGTGCAGCGTGTATATATTTTTGCTTATGATTTGTTGCTTGTCTGCTGGGTTTGTGCTGTGTTCTGCCAGCACTGCATATGCATTCAACAAAGTAGGCCTTTGTAATGACGCCCCGTCCATGCATGCATTCCAGCCGCGCCTGCTCAGCGCCAGCCCTCACCTTGCTTGCATGGCATTCATGCCTGTCCAGCAGCCACACGCATGCATACCAGGCCACTACAAAGCTTGTTCAGCTCGCCGGGCCGGGCCCCGGCCAGCAATGTAGACCGCATCCTTCACAGGTGGCAGAGCACTCACCTTTAGCAGCAGGCGCTGATTGCCTTGACTTGGCGCTGTAGAAGGCCGAGCTAGCACTGCTCGATGACTTGCCGTCCGTGCCACCGTACCGCCCGCTAGGCGCAGAGATGATGCGATGCGTTGGCAATAATTTACAATCCGTGTCTGAGACCTGCGGCGTGCGGAGCGCACATGGTGGTGCTGCAACAGCCTCTAGTGGCCAGTCAGCTGCTTAGCGTAACACCCTCCCCTAGACCCACCTAGCGACAGGGCGTTGGTGGCAGCTGCTCCCGCTTCACTGAGTCAGCCCCGCTGTCTCAGGTGGCAACATACATAAGCTCTGCCACAAGGCTGTAGGCGAAACTGAGTCGTCCAGGCGCACAGCACAGCACCAAGGGGCGCGCGTGATGGGAGTCATCCAGGCTCTTCGGGCTGCTATCAGCAAGTGCTTTGGCTTGAATACGCGGTGCGCGCTTGCGCTTGCGCCTGCTGGCTCACAGAGAGTGCAGATAGCTGAAAACCGCAGTTATCGGAAGCGCGCGCCCTTAACGAGCTGCGGTAGGGAACACCTCTGACCTTTTGTTGGCTGCAGCGCAGGCCCATGCTGCAGGGCAAGCTACGCTAGGAAACGGGTCTGACTCTTTGTTGGCTGCAGCGCAGGCCCATGCTGCAGGCCCAACGCGATGACCTGCTCGCGCCTGTTCACTGCGGGCCGTCGACCTACCACAACCCTTTGGGCCGGGTCTCGATTACGCGGCAATCGATGGAGCAACTGGAGCGCGGCAGCATCGTGCACTTCAGGCCGCCGACCAACTGACTCAGCAGGATGGCAGCGCCAGCGCTGCGACTAGAAGTGTTTGGCAAAGCTGTGGGCTGATGGCCACACTGCGTAATCGAAGTACACCACTCTTTAGGACAGAGGTGCCCTTTGTCGCACCGGCGATGCTCAAATTTGCTGTTGTTTTCATAGCTGCTGCATTTTTGCTTGAAAGGCATGTGCCTTTGCTGTGCTTTTCAGTGGTCTTGTGTGGCCCTGTGCCCCCCCTCACACATGTGTACACCAGTGTGCATACGGTTTTGCAGCCGCGCAGGTGAGCACTATGCGGCCCAGGCCAGCGCCCGGCCTTTAGCTTGTTGCCGCTCGGAATGTGTATGCTTCTCTCAGGCTGAAGACACTTGCGCACGCTGTTGCCTGGCTGCATGTGCGACCGTTTGCCATAGGTAGGGCGGCGTGCATCAAGTGACCCTGTAGAGCACGCGGCTACCGCTTTAGCTCCAGTGGATGCTCCCAACAGACCAGGCGCGTAGCTGACCAGACAGATCTCAGACACTACTGCGGCATGTCCCAAGCATGCCCATCCCAACTGGCCCAGCTCTCAGCCTGCGTCGCCCGCGGCCTCCAGCACCAGCGTCTCCTGGCCACCGGCCAGCCCCGAGCCCGCCAGCGTGCCGTCGCCCGGGCGCACCACGCGCCGCGGGTAGGCCGCCACCTGCGCCCGCGTGGGCGCTGTCGGGCCGCGCTCGCGCCCTACACTCAGTGCTACCCCACCCTACTCAGGGGCATGCGACGGCGGGTGTCACAGCACTTCTAACAGATTTTGGGAATGCAGCCACGTCCCAGCTGAGCACATGAAACCAGCATACACCAGCTCCTCTGCACCTCCCTGGTATTCTATGACAAGCACCTACTCGTCATGCACCATGCCACCGGGGGTTATGCGCCATGGTGGCAGGGCCAAGGCAGGCGCCCCTGCCGCACGGCGCAACAGCGACCAGGCAGCAGCGCATTGCGCCAGAGGGGCACGCCAGGTGGTATGGCCCAAACCCTGCGCCGCCGCCGCCCTGCGCGTCGACCCACGCAAACAGCTGGTCCAGCGGGTCGCCCGGCCGGAAGCGCCGCGCGCAGCGCCGCCCGTCCGGCAGTCGCACCACGCACGTTGCCGCAGCCTCGCCCGCCGGCGGCTCCGCGCGCAGCACCGCCCCACGCTCCTGCGCGCACCGAACACCTGTAGTCACAGATGACCTTGATGGCTTCCACCCAGGCCTGCAGGGCATCATGCCCGCCATCTGATGTGCTCCGGGATGCAGGCAGCATGCAAAGCGCCACCTGCATCTCCCGCGCGCGCTCAGATGCTGACGCATGAGCCACTGCAGCATGTCCTGTGCGGCTCTAAGATGACCCTCCCTGTTGCTCCCAGACACAGGGTGAGCAAGCGCGCCTGCCGCCGCCGCTCGTGATCGGCCTCGCGCGCCGCGGTCGCCGCCAGCGCCGCCGCCTGCTCGGCCGCAGCGGCCGCGCGCTCCGCGCGCGCGGTCGCCTCGCACTCCGCCGCAATGCGCGCCAGCTCTGCCTGCTCGCGACAAGCAGGTCAGCGGCGTCGAGGGTGCGGTGAAGCTCCTGCCAGTTTCTGTTGCCGCTGACGGGTTGCGGGCCCTCATCAGCACGGATCGCACGCAGAGCAGCCTCCCTCTTGGCACCTCGCTTGCCTGCTTTCCCTGCAAGACGGATCACCTGCCTGGCTCACCTCACAAAAGCCAGTCACCGCACAACATGACATCAAGCTATGTCTCACATGCCAGAAAGTGAAGCTCAGAATAATACATACGTGCACACGCACTCAGGGACGGGGGTGCGCGCCCGCCGGTAGCGCTCCTCCTCTTCGGCGGCGCGCAGCCGCGCCTGCGTCTCTATGGAGGGCTCCACCTCGGCCTCCATCTCCGTGTCTGCGCAAGCATGCACACTTCATCAGGGAACATTTACTCAATGACACCCACATCATGTCTTCAATTTGTTCCTGTTCTGACCACCGTCCACCAGGGATCAAACCCACTCCCCCTGTCGCATCAGCCAGTACCCTCCTGGAAAACAACATCAGTTTTGCTCCAACAGGGACATGTCAGTGCTCTTCGGGATGCTGCTCGGCTACGACCTATGCAAGCTCCGCCTGCACGATCTATACAGCCGCCCTGTTGAGGGCGCACCGATGACTGAAACGGCCGCCGCGGGGCGCAGCTTCTGCACGCGCAGCGCGTACGCGCGCCCGCCGTGTTGCGCATCCAGCCAGTCGCCCTCGCTTAGCGTGCTGTGCCGCGCCAGCGCGGCCTCCAGCACCTCGCGCACGTCGCCGCCGACGCCCTTTTGGAAGCCCGCCTCCGCGGGCTGCAGCCGCGCATACTCGCCTGCGCGTCGCGCGCGCGGGCTGCGGCGCTCCCCGCAAGCAACGGGCGTCGCGCAACACGCCACGCCCGAGCAAGCCGCACAGCTGTGCGGTGCAGGGCCTGTGCGGCATACGGCCCAGGCATTTACCTCTGCACCCAGTCCAGAGCGAGCATGTCTGCGGGCGGTGGGAGAGTGAACCAGTGTGCTGCTTGTTGCGCTAAAGCGGTAAGTACTTGCAGCACCTGTAGCCACCTGCATGTCGGTTCCCGGCCTAGTGCGCTCATACACAGACATGTATTCTGACAGATGTGGGAAGCCGGAGCAGTCCCGCCCGGCGAACTCCAGCAAATCACCTCGTCATGGTGGCACACCTTTGGGCAGCTTGCGATATGTTACAGTGACGTGCGTTGATGCACCAGCACCAGGGGTGGCGCCCGCCTCAGCCGCGCCGCCGCCCCGCTCCTCGGCGCCGCCAATGGCCCCAGCGCCGCCGACTCCAGCGCCCGCCGCCCGACCCTGATCCACACCCTCCGGGCTCTCCGCGAGCTGCGCTTCAGGCGCGTCGCCGCGCCGCGCGTGTACCAGGTTGCGTATGACATGCGCGGGCGCCGCCACACAGCCCTCTGGCGCAGTGAAGTTGAGGACGCCAGCGTGCGTCAGCGCGCCAGACGCGCCGCGCAGCTCGAACAGCTGCGCGCCGTTCTTCGGCGCGTCCTGCGCCATCAGCTCCGCGCCGGCCGACGGCGGCAGCAGCACCTGTTCGCAAAGCGAGAGCCTGTAGCTTGGACGCGCATCCTGGACGAGCACCCACAACCAGGGCAGGGGCGCATCAAGGGCTGGCCAACGCAGCAGCAGCACGACCAGTCCAGACCTCGCTGGCAAAGGCAGCAGTGCCTGACGCTTTACCAGGCTGGGCCTGGGTCGAGAGGAGCCCCGCCAGGACAAGCAGGCGCGCCTTGTCGACGCCGCGCTTGATGCCCTTGGCCAGCGCCGCGTCCGCGTCCAGGGGCACCAGCGCCAGCGCGGCCTGCCACCACACGCCGCTGTTGGCCTCCACTTCCTCCTCGTGCCGCAGCAGCGCCTGCACGCACACGCGGCACCCTCTGCTCGGGCCGCGTGCACTTGGAAGCAGGCGTCGTGCCGGCACGCAGAACTGCAGCGTCAGCGACACAAATCGCCCTTCGTGCGCTCGCTGCACAGTAACATTGTGCACGCGTGCTGGCCCAGCCCCGAGAGCGCAATAGAGTGTATGCAGCTCTGCAGGCGTGAGCGAGCACGTGGCTCCCCTTCGTCTTCACGCCTGGCAGAAGGCGCCTGGATTTTTTTTGGAGGGCAAAGACTGTCCTCGCACGCGCAGCGATGCTAGCACGTTCTAAAAGGGCCGCGGCTTACAGCCTCACGCGCGGCCTCCTGCGCAAGCCGGCGCTGGCGCAGCTCCTCGGTGCGCGCCTCCTCTCGCTGGCGCTGCCGTTCAGCTACCGCGCGCTCACGGTCGGCGCGCGCGCGTGCCTTTCCCAGCCGCTCAGCCTGCTCACGCTCGAGCCGCTTTGCACGCGAGGCCAGCTCGCCTGATAGCATCGTTGCTGCTGTGGTACGATCTGTCCGTTTGGCCCTGGGCCGTGCAGACTCTCTCTGCAGAGAGAGCGCTTACCTGTGTGCTTATCCCATGCCATCCCATGAGCTGTTCGTTGGCTGAGCCCATCGCCCGATCGTGTGGGAGCACGAACGTCAGCAGGAAGATCTCGTTTAAAGAGCAGCATTGACCTTGGCAATTGGCACTGCAGCGCACGTGCGTTGCAGGCACAAGTTGCCGTGCGTGTGGGGGACTGGGTATACTCTCTGTTTCGTGCTGTGCTGTGTGGGGGCCTGGGTATATCGGCACCCACAGCCCCGCTGGCACAGCGCCTACAGCGCACTGGAGCATTGATACATTCTTAGTAAAGCTCACCACACCGCGGATGTAGTGGGGCGCTGGTGGGCGCCCTGCGCGCTCTTCCAGAGCCGGCCAGGCACGCCTGCCGCTTTGATTGTTCGCATCTTGCGAACATCTCTCATTCTGCCGCTCCATCGGTCTTCCAAGCGCAACCTGCTTGTTGGGCATTTGTAGGTACTGGGATGGGAAGCAGACAACGCGACGTGCGCTTGTAGCAGTTAGTCTCAACCTACAGCTGTCTTTGCCACTGCTCCGCAAGCGCACCCTGGCGGTGTGCCACACACGCAGTTCAGCGCAGCCTGACCGCCTGCACCTCGCTCACGTTGCGTGGAGGTGCACACTCGACAGACCCCCTCCGACCACCTGCAGGTGGCCGCTGATGGACACGCCTTTCCGCGAGGATGCGGCGCCGGAGACCTCGCCCGGCGCAGCGCCGCTGGCGCCGCTGTCGCGACCGGGGAGCAGCACCTCACCGACCAAGCGGCCCGGCATGAGCGCGCTGGACCTGACTGGCGCCAAGATCAGCCAGCACCTGTCCGAAGGTGCGGCTCAGCAGGCCAGTTGAGCGTCGACAGCGTCACGAGCTATCCGGCTGCGTTCCAACCTGGGCCTGTAAACGTAGGAGTAGGAGACCTGGGCAACTGACTGCTCTCCCGCAGCCACTGCTCGACACACAGAGCTCCTTTGCTAAAAGCGCCTTGTGTCTGCAACGCAGGCTGAAGGGTGGCTCTGGCCCTCCTGCGCTCTTGTCCTGCCGCTGTTCAGCATTTGTGCTCGGCACTTTGCTGCCGCATTGAGAAAGTGTGTCAAACGCCTGGAGGCCACACGCAACATGTCTGGTCGCGCAAGAGGGTTGAGCCATGGTGGCATCATGGTGTGGTCCTGACCTGTACAGGGGCGCGCAGACTACCGCCGCCGCCGCGACGCGCCCAGCATCGTGCTGCCGCACCAGGACGCAGAGTACATCCGTCACATTGCCATCGACATCGGCGGCTCACTCATCAAGCTCGTCTACTTCTCGCCGGAGGAGGTCGCGGACAACGGCGGCGACGCCAACGGCCACCGGCACAACACCGGCGGCACGTACCAACACTTGCATTCCCCATGCGCGCTGCTCTCGGCGCTCCTGCATGCCGCCAAGCTCGCCGCCGCGCGCTGTGTCGTGGGCTGCGGTGGCATCATGACATCTGTGTGCGCATGGAGCGCGGGCCGCTGCATGTGAGGACAACCGCACACATGCTGGTGCATGCCGAAGTACAGAATGATGTGCAAGCCATCCTGCAGCCATTCTTGCAGCAGCTTCGCAATTAAAGACGAGACTAGCACCACAACGCACAAGCGGTGCTGGCAGGCATGGCCCAGATTTTGGCTGCTCCTGTCGCTGACCCCGCCGTCCCGCCGCCGGCGCGCGGCAGGCAAGCTGCACTTTGTGAAGTTCGAGACGGCGCGCATCGACGAGTGCATCGACTTCATCGAGGCCAAGGGCCTGCACCGCGTCAGCAGCCTGGACGGCGGCGGCGGCGACGCGCCGGACGGCGCCGACGCGCCCGACAGCAAAGTGCGCTTCGTGGCGACGGGCGGCGGCGCGTACAAGTACGCCGACAAGTTCCAGGTGCGGCAGTCCCTGCGTCACCCTACTCTGACCCAGGGTTTTGGGGCACGACCCCGAGGCCTGTTCGTACAGGAGCGCCTAGGTATGCTGCTTGCTGGCAGAAGGGCTAGGGCACGAGCTGGGGCCTGCCCGCACAGCGCGCCTGGGCGCCCTGCGCGCCAGCTGTAGGGTTCCGGGCTGTGACCCCGGGGCCGCCCCGCGCAGGAGCGCCTGGGCGTGCTGCTGCAGAAGACGTACGAGATGGAGTGCGCGGTCGCCGGCGCTCTGCCCGCCAGCTTTAGGGTTTGCATATACCTTTCATGCCAACCCCGGGGCCGCCCCGCGCAGGAGCGCCTGGGCGTGCTGCTGGAGAAGGCGGACGAGATGGAGTGCGCGGTCGCCGGCTGCAACTTCCTGCTGCGCGCCATCCTGCACGAGGCGTTCTCGTTCGAGGCCGGCCAGGCGCACTTTGAGGCGTCCAACGGCGCGCCCGCACTCCGGCCCGCGCCGCGCGGCCCGCGCGCCCCCGCCGCGCGGCCGTGTGCCCGGGCTGCCCAACCTGCATGCCCCCGGCGCGCGGCTTGTGCAGCCACGAGGCGTCAACGCATGGTGCAGGGGTGCACAGAGGTTCAGAGACCTAACCTACCCTACCATACCCTACGCATGGCTTATCCGAACCCCGGCGCGCGCAGCGGACTCCGACCTGTTCCCGTACCTGCTGGTCAACATCGGCAGCGGCGTGAGCATGCTCAAGGTGAGCGGCGAGGGCCAGTTCGCGCGCGTGTCCGGCTCCAACCTGGGCGGCGGCACCTTCTGGGGCCTCTGCCGCCTGCTCACCAAGTGCCGCGGCTTCGACGAGATGCTGGAGCTCAGCATGCGCGGCGACAACGCCAAGGCGCGCCGCGGCCGCCCCGGCGCGCCGCGCGTCTGTTTGTCGCGGCATGGGCCTCTGCGGCCGGACTGCCGTGTGGCGGGCAGCAGGATGGCATGCGCCAAAGGCGCTGTAGATGGCAGTGGTGTGCGGCGCACTTGTCGGATCAACTAGTGGCAGGCACTGTATGCACTTGCCTGTGCTTCGGCCCCATGTCGCAGCGTTGCAAGCCACTCGGCGGCAATACAGCTGTCAGGACTGGACTTAATGAGGGGACGGTCCTGTTTTATGCCGTCAAGGCGTCTGCGCTGCTGACAGTGTCGCACGACCAACAGCAAGTATTCCATGCCCCCGCCCAGCTTTACAGCAGGCGCCGCGCCGCAGGTCGACATGCTCGTGGGCGACATCTACGGCGAGCGCGACTACACGTCCATCGGCCTGTCCGCCAGCACCATCGCCTCGTCCTTTGGCAAGGCATGGAGCCGCCCCGCCAAGGCTTGTCTCAGCGCAGTCAAAGAGCCGCGTCGTGCCTCGCCCAAAGCCACGGCTTGTCGTGGCCGTGCACCTGCGCAGTGCTGAGGTGCAGAGTGCATCAAGGCGAGGTTGGCTTGTGACAGCGAGGACACGCCTGCATGCGATGCAAGGAAAGCCAGCAGCAGAGGTGCCAGACAAGCCAGGACACTGGCAGCACGGGGTTTGCACGGGCATGCCGTGGGGAGGGTGAGGGGGTGGCGGGGGTTGTTCTGTCGCCTTTTCCCCCCTTTCCTTCATAAACAGCAGTACAGGGGATCAGAGCATGACGGGCGCACAGGCGCCGAGCGCTGAGGGCGCGCGCGCGAGCGCAGGTGGTGTCCCAGGACAAGGACCTGGAGGACTACGACACGGCTGACATCGCGATGGCGCTCTGCCGCATGGTCTCGTACAACATCGGGCACCTGGCGTACCTGAACGCCAAGCGCTTTGGCCTGCCGCGCGTCTTTTTTGGCGGCTTCTTCATCCGCGGGCACCCCTACACGATGGAGACCATCTCGTTCGCCATCCGCTTCTGGTCCAAGGCGCGCCCTGCCCTACCCTAACCGGCGTGCGTCGGCACGTGGCGACGTGCGCTGGCGCATGCGACAGCGGCCTGATTATCCTGCGCATCAGACTCGTACGTCAGCAGTGGGGCCGCTCGCACGGATGCACATGTGAACACGGTGCAGGCGGCGCGCGTGCGGGAGCTGACGCGGCGCCATGGCCCGGCTGAGCAAGGGGTGAAATACCGGTTGCCCTTTGACAGGGCGAGATGAAGGCCAAGTTCCTGCGCCATGAGGGCTTCCTGGGCGCGGTGGGCGCGTTCTTGAAGGTGCACCCCATGACGCCGCCCAAGGAGGCCACCACCAGCGCGCGCGAGCCGCGCAAGGCGCGCCCCAGCCACCCCCATATCCTGTACCCTATCCCAAGGCGCGTCCCAGTTACAGGGTTAGGGTTTACCAACAGCCGGCCATGCAGGCGGTCCCCTGGCCCCCTGCGCCGCTGCGCGCCGTTGCCCTGCGGCGCGGCGCGGCCGGCTGGGGCCGCTCTCGAGTGCGTGGCAGGCCGGGCGGCGCTGCCCGGGCGGCGGTCAGCCAGCATGATGCGCCCTCGCGCTGGCTTACCAGCCCTTGTCGCTATGCCCGGGCTTCAAGGTCACATTGCCACTGCCCTTGTCAGATAGCCATTTTTTGGCAGGGTCCGCCTCGAGGTCCTATTGCAGCTATGATCCTAGAAGGGTCATGTTACAGCAAAAGCGCTCTTCAGTTTTAGCACCTAACGCCGGGCGAGTGCACGCACGGACGCCAACGTACCGGTGCGCATGGACCACGCCGCTGAGGCCTCCTGTGCTGCGCGAGGCGCAGCCCTCTGCACCCTCTGCACCCGGTGCTGACCGGCGCGCACGGCGCGCAGGTGCGCGCGCGCTTCGTGGAGCGTTTCAGCATGGGCGCGCCGTTTGCGGGCGGCGAGGTCAGCGGGCCCGCGTTCAGTGACGTGGCCGAGAAGGTCAGCTGGGTAGAGAAGTTTGTGCGCCTGGGCACCGCGGCCACGCAGGCCGCGCGCTGCGAGCACGACCGGCGCGCGCCCGCCTCGAGACGACGGCTCTCTGTTCAGGGTGTAGGGTTATGCGCCGCGTGCTCGTCTCAGCCAGGGCTGATGCGCACCCGCTGCGCACTTGCCCTGCCGCCCGTCTGGCGCATGCTGCCAGGTACACAGAACCATGTGATGACTCGCCGCAGGGCCAGCAGAGGGGTTGGTGTGGAAAGCGCTCGCATGACGGGCCAGTGTGGCGGCCCGCTTGTGCGCCGCTGACGCCGAGCCGGCGCGCGCGCAGGGCGCAGGCGGGCCTGGCGCGCCACAGCAGCGGCGCGGAGTGGGTCGCGGGCGAGGCGCCGTCGTCGCCGATGGGGCCGCGCATGAACCTGCACGTCGGCGTGCTGCACTACACGCCGTTCCGGGAGCCCTTCCCGCTGCTGGCGGAGCCGGTCACGTACACGCCCGACACGCTGGACATCTGGGCGCGCGCCTGACCCCACCCTAGTCCTACCCTCAGCCTGCCCTATCCACAGCTGTGAGGCAGGACTGGGCCTGGTCATGCTTGCACCCCAAGGTCCACACCTAGGCGCTTCCTTTCCATGCATTGTGGACACCTCGCTCTGTGGTTGAGCATGCGCGGGTGGGCAGGCAAGCTACGAGAGCGAGGACTTCGAAGACATGCTGTAGTGCACACCAGGACCTCCGTCGGCTCTCACGCAGTAAAGGGCGTTGCGGCAGGGCGACCGCGGCGAGATGGACTACTGGCTGTGCGTGCTGAGCGCGCAGATCCCGACCGTGGTCGAGAAGGCCATGGCCAGCGAGGGCGCCACCAGCGGCGCGGGGCCCCATTGCCTGCTCTGGCAGCGACAATGCTGTGGCTTGGGGCTTGCGAGGTGATTGTGTGCGTGGGCAGCAGCGGTGCATGCTACTGTCTTGCCTGTATGTGTGAGGCGAGGTCAGACTCCCGCAGTTGCTGGTACGTGCAAGCAGGGCAGCTGCTCCGGGTGTGTTGGCTCTGTCATCAAGGTCCGGCAGCGTCTCTTGCTAGCCAGCGGCGTGTGCCCAGCGGGCAAGCAGAGCACTTGTGTCCCTGACACACTCCAACTCTACACACTTGCACAAAATCTGACGCAATCGTGCGCCCCGCGCAGGCGCGCAGCGCCGCGCGTCGGCGTTCGGGCGCGCGCTGGCGGCGCACCTGGCCAAGATCCGCATGGAGCCGGGCGCGTACGGGCAGCTGGGCCTGTCGGACCTCTTTGAGATGCGCGAGGAGTGCCTGCGCGAGTTCGGCTTTGCTGACGTGTACAGGCGCGCTGGGCCCCCCCACCCCCTTCCCGGGCTCGCCCGCAGATGAGCCCCGGCTGCTGGTTCCTGCGCCGATCTTTGAATTTTTTTTTCCCAGGTTACGAAGGGGCCGAAAAGCTATCAAATTCAGTCGATGCCCAGATGCGTGGCCCGACCCGGCCGCTCCGGCCCGCGCGGCGCGCAGAACCAGCGCTAGGCGCCGCCGCCCCGGCGTGCAGCTCCAGCGCCGGCCGCCGCCCCTCTACTTGCCGCCGCGCCACCGCTGCTCCCCTTATCCTATGCCATATGTACAATACCCTGTGCCCCAACTTTGAGCGCCGGCGCCGGCCCAGGCTGGACAAGGAGCGCGAGAACGCGGCCGCGCTGGCGGTGCTGCCAGACCTGCTGCGCGAGCTGGACGCGGCGCCCGCGCGCGCCCGCCTCACCGCGCTCGTCGAGGGCGTGCTGGCGGCCAACATCTTCGACTGGGGCGCCCAGGCCTGCGTGGACCTGTACCACAACGGCACCATCCTGGAGATCTACCGGCGCGCCGCCCCTGCCCTCGTCAAACCGTAACCATAACCCTGAACCTACCGCCCTCGCGACCCGCCGGCCTGCCGCAACCCTGGACATGCAAGGCAGCGCCGGACGCAGCATGGCCGGCCCTTGTTGCAGCTGGGCATGAGCGGCAACATTACGGACTGCTCCAAGGTGAGTTCTCTTCCTGTCGACTGTTGGCCCGGGCCGGGCTTGGCGCGGGCTTGCGGACCTAGTGCATGCCTGCGGCACGCGCAGGCAGGCGCGCACGCAGCTGTCGCGGCGGCCCTGGCGTGTGGACACATTTGACGCGCTGGCGGCCACGTGGCTGAGCCGCGCGCCGCCGGACGTGGACCTGGACGCCGGCGCGGCGGTGCCGCCCACGCCCTTCCGCCGCGTCATCATGTTTGTGGACAACGCGGGCGCGCGGCCCGCCCCTGGGGCCATCTCCGTGTAAAGGGCAGGGATTAGGGTGGGGGTGCCTAAACCTATCAGGTATCAGATGGCATGAAACGGGATGCAGATGACAGCATGCCGGTGAGAATGCGAAGGCTTCAGGCGCAGACCGGGGATGCGGACCTTCTGTGCCGCTTGTCATGGTTGATCGGCGGGCGGGCAGGCCGTGTCTGATTTTAAGAACTCATAGCATACGAGCTGCTGCTACGGGCGCACGCACCCTAACCTCAAGTCATTCAGGGTCGCCAGGCCCTGCAACCCCGGCGGCGCCCCGCGCGCGCAGGCGCGGACGTGGTGCTGGGCATGGTGCCGCTGGCGCGCGAGCTGCTGCGCATGGGCGCCGAGGTAGTGCTGGTCGCCAACAGCCTGCCCGCCATCAACGACATCACCGCGCCCGAGCTGCGCGCGCTGCTGGACGCCGCCGGCGCCCTGTGCCCCACCATCAAGGCGCGCTGCGCGGGCTGTTCGGTGCCGCGCTAATGGCCATCGGAGCTCCCTTATCCTGTCATATACCCTACCCTACACTATGTATGATGTAAGGCATGCTCGCCGAGCTGCTTGCTGGGCAGACGCTGTCCCGCGGCGTGGTTCTCGGGTGTCTCATATGCGTGCTGCAACAAGGTCCCGCTCGTCTGCCTCCCCGGGCTAATGCAGCCGCGCGCCGCTCGCCGGGGCGCCTGGCGCTCCTGTCGCCTGCTACGGCCGCTCCAGCCCCGCGGCCTTTTCACATGCGCATGCCGGCGGGCTCAGGGGCTGCGGGCGCCGCGCAGGCGGCACGCGAGGCGGCGCTGCGCGCCAAGCGGCGCAACAACGGCCGCATCCCGCCCTACCCAGGCATGCGCAGCCGCGTGCCGTCGTCGGGCCGCCTAGTCGACCTGTCACACGGCCACGGCTCACCCGGCAACGGCGCCCCGCTGCTCGCGCCCGCGCCCACGCCCGGCGGCGGCGGCGGTGCGGGCGGCAGCGGTCGGGGGCCAGCGGGCGCGGAGGGGAACGGCAGTGTTGGAGAGCAGGGCGCGGATGGGAGTGCCGCGGCGGCGGCGAGGTCGGGAGCCGCGGCCGCAGCGCCGGCGGCGCGGGAGCCTGCGGCGCCGCGCTTGCCGGGGCCTGCGCACGCGCACGCGTGCGGGCCCGCCGCGCCCGCCTGCTTGTTCGAAAGGTTCAAAGAGCATACTTTGGCAGGGCGTTAAGTTTGGCGGTTCGTCTGGGTCTTATGAGCACGGGCTGACGCTGAAGCGCTGCACAATACGGGTGCCAAGCATCTGCGTTCCAGGCCTCTCACAGTCCCGTACCACCATGAGATCGCTCTGCTATGGCACAAGCAACACCCTGATTTAATCTCTCTTGTTTGTGGCAGCCGAGGTGCCGCAGCAGCGCTTAGCGCGGGGCGCGCGGCGCCAGGGAGGCGCGGCTGTACGTGTGCGGCAACGGCCAGGGCAGCCCGTGCCTGGACCTGCGGCGCGTGCCGGACACGCTGGCCGACGCGACCGTGGGCGCCGACCTGGTCGTCGTGGAGGGCATGGGCCGCGCGATCCACACCAACTACCGGTGCGCGCCGCGCGCGGCAGCCAGGCCCAGAGCGGCACCGCGCGCCCGGCCTTGCACAGCGCGGCCGCGACCGGGCCCAGCGTGCCAGAGGCGTGCCCCGGTCGCGGTCGCGGAAGGACAGAGCGCGCGGCAGGCAGGCGCTGCAGCACCAGGCGGGGTTATTGCGTGGCTGCATGGTGTGCGCGACTCCTGGCACGACTTTGCTGGGGAAGGCTGCACGACTGCCGGGGCAGTCACTGGTGCAGTTTCTCTTCAGCTTCATCTTGGGAGTCAGCATGAGCGTGGCTGGTGCTCACGCGGAGGAAAGCTAACCTGTCTGGCATGCGGTTGGTGCCCTGCGCACGGCAAGGCTTCGGCAGACCAGCCCCTGGCTTTGGCCTCCCTCCTCCGCCTGACAGGCTGCCTGGGTCAGGCGAGCGACAGGCAACACAGATGCGTGTCCAATTGCAGTCACGTCTGGCTTCGCTCAAGTCTTGCGCTGGAGAGGTCTCGCGCTGGGGAGCCAGCATGGCGGGCACCACTCGCGGAGCGCTGACGCGGCAGAGCCTGTCGCGCAGGACGCGCTTCCGCTGCGCAGCGCTCAAGGTGGCGATGATAAAGAACCAGCACCTGGCGGAGTCGCTGTTCGGCGGCAACGTGTATGACTGCGTGTGCCTGTTTGAGCCGGCAGGCTAGGGCCTGCATGGCATGCCGCCTCTCGCGCTCAGGTTGTCGCAACACTGTTCCGCTTCTGCTGAATATATTACTGGCACCGTGCCACCGTGTTCTGCATGCCAGTGGCTGAAGTGCTCCGCCTCCTGCAAGTATTTGAAGCTGTCACGCTCAGTAAGAAGTGTGTGCCAAGAGCATGTCATGTAGAGTGCAGGCCAAGAGCACGACAATTCTGAAAGAAAAGGCGCTATAATGACGGTCATCTGGTCAGAAGTGTCATGCGCAGCATTGCATATCATCTGCGCGACGAAGCAGGCTTCAGCCCTGCAGGCTACTACAGCCGAGCACTGCTACCTCAAGCACTGGGTGCATCACATGCTGGCTTCACATTTCGTCGCACCCCACACTGCATCCGCGCATCTCACTTCATAACAACCGCTGTCAGGCGCGCTCTGCCCTCCGTGCCCATCACCCCCCCTCCGCGTCGCCTGCGCCGCCCGCGGCCTTCTTGGCGGCCTTCAGCTTCAGCATGAGCGCATCGAGCGAGAGCGTCTTCCCGCCCTCCACCCGCTCCTCGGCGTCGATGCGCCTCGCCGCGGCCGCCTCGTTGCCCTCGCCCAGGCCCCAGGCCGCCGTGCGCGCGCGGATCGCGCTGATCAGCACCATGATCTCATGCCACCGCGAGCGCCAGCTCTTCTTGCCCGTCGCGCCCCTCCGCCACGCCGTGCCGCTGGCCTCCAGCAGCCGCAGCGCCACCTGGCCGCGGCGCTCGTCGCCAACATTGTACAGCGTCCAGAGCTCCTCCATGCTGCGGATCTGCCCCAGCGTCGGGAACGGCCGGGTGCCGGCCGCGGTCGCCGCCGCGGCCGCCTGGCCGACCTCCGCGACGGCCTGCTGGACGACGTGGTGCGGCGCGCTGGCGCTCACAGGCCTCGCGCCATCCAGTCGCTGCCGCGCCGCAGCGCTCGCCAGCACCGCTGCGCTGTGCGGCAGCTCCAACATGGGCATGCGGCTCGCCTCGACGGGCGCCACCGGGCCGACCTGGGCGTGCCGCTCCAGCGCTGCCAGCACAAGCTTGTGCTGTGCGCACAGCGCGGCTCGCTCCTGGGCAGCTGCTGCCATCGCGAGCGCGATGCAGTCAAGCCCCTTGATCACCTCCGCAGTCGCTGCCTCAGCCGCTAGCAGCTTGTCCGCCTGAGCATGCAGCTGGCGCAGCATCTGCGTGTACGGCGTCGCTGCTGCGGTCGGGCTCACCACCTGGCCGCTCGCGGCGCCGCCTGGCATGCTCCCACCTGCAGCGCCCACACAGCCACGGTGTATGCAAGGAAGCGCTGGGCCGGTTGGAGTCACATCACGCGCATGATATCGGACAGTGGACGCAAGCAAGGGGCCCTCGGCATCGCTGTTGTGAGCGCTCACTTCAAATAACATGCGTCAGCAACTTGCAGCAGAAGCCTTCTGCAGCCTGGCAAATCTTCAGAGTCAAGGTCAGCGAGCAGCATTGGCTCACAGAGCAGCTGGGGTTGTGGTGCCACGCACGGTCCGACCACTGGGTCCTCTGGCGCTTGCGCATTGGCTCCTCGGTGCCGGCACGCGCCGTCCTGGCCCTGGCAAGGCCGCAGGCGATGGCATGCGCTGTGGGTGCTGGCTGGGCTTCCGGCGGGTCGGCTTGCTGCACACCCGAGCCCGCACGGCGCGCTTGCATCGTCTCAGGCAGGTTCACAGGCCCCCTGTGGCGGCCTGCAGGCGGGCTGGAGCACTTAGAGCGGCGCAGGGCGGTGAGCAGGAGCCTGAGTGGGGAATAGTGCTGCATGCAAATTCGCCTTGCGATGCCGCAGCGCTCCCGCATACGGCAGGGATGCACTGGATGGTGGCGTTACCACCTTCGCCGCTGTAAATGTCTTGCCATAACCATACATGGTCTACAGACATGGCCGCCGATGCGCCGCCGCCCCTGCAAGCCATGGCTGACCAGTTGCAGGCGCTGCGCTCGTTGCCTGCTTCTGAACTCATCACGGAAGCCCGCCCGCTGGAGCCGGCGACGATCCTAGATCCCTGCAGCGACAGTTGCAGGACGCCAGCATTGCGGCGCGGCTTCCTTGACGGTTGTAGTCAGAGGGTGAGTTTGTCTATGCGAAATGTGTATGTTGTGCACTTTCTACAGGATCCTATTAACGGCTTTCCATTACGGCCGGGGCAGCGACGAAGGGCACCGCCCAAGGCATCAGAGTCTGCTGCTCGCGCCCCTCTGCTGCGAGGCAGCAAGGCGCCACACACAATCCCGGACTGCATGCGCCTGCCACAGGACCCAGAGGCGCTGCATTCGCAGCAGTGGCGCACTCAGCTGGAAGGTAAGGGGGCTGCTGGACACAACTGCAATTTGCTAAAAAAACACACGGGTTCTCACATCTCTCTGCGTTCTCACATAGACACGTGGACGCAGGCGTGCTGCGCCCCACGCCAGAGTTGCTGGCGGAAGTGGAGGGAGAGCCTGCGCTCCTGGCCGGCTTTGACGATGCAGAGGTCATGGCTGCGGTGGCGGAGATAGCCGCAGACGCTCGGCTGTTTGAGAAGCACAGGCACAATGTCAAGGCAAGCTGGCGACGTGTGCATCGCATGCATGGTTGCAGTCGCACGCGAGTAACCAGCACTCAAGAGAGACACGCGCGGGTGTGCCCGAGCAGGTGGTGGACTTTTACAAGCGCATGGGTGGCCTGGTGGCGGCCAGGTGCCGAGATGCGTGAAACGAGCAAGCAGCAGTGCCAATGCGGCGCCCGCTGTCAGTCCTAACCCGGTTCCACCTGCAGCCTGGAGCACATTAACAGGGCACGGCCCGCCACAGCTCTACCAGGTCCGGCAACGCGAGCACACCCATGCAAGCACCTCGCAAGCTCTCACCGAGCAACTCAGAGGCATGCGGTCACGAGTCTGTGCTGCGTGCACGAGCAGGACGCCGAAGCGACGTCGGCTGTGCGGCCAAGCCCGCGCACGGCAACAATGGATCTGCACGGTGCGCAGCCTGCGTGCAGAGCAGGCTCGGGCCTCAGAGCTTGGAGGCGAACGCGAGCCCCGCGGTCTTCAGGTCATCGGGCGCGTCCGGCCGCACGTCGGCCACCTTCTTCATCGCGGCGTTCTCCTCGGCGCTGCCGGACTCCAGGAACGCGCCGACCACCTGGCCGCCCGGCTGCGTGGTTAGCGCATGATAAGGGTTGACAAACCCCTCACCCTACCATACATATTAGGCTTCATGAACCCCTAACCCTAGGTCACGGGTTAGGGGTGTCACACTGCACTGCTGTGTGCGGGCGGGTCCACAGCACCGCGTGCGAGGTCGCGCTTGTAACCACATGGACGCCGGCGCCAGCTGCCGCACTGCTGCGCTGGCTTGCTGCACGGCCGCCTCGTGCTGGTCGCGGGGCCGGCTGGGCGCGCGCCTTGCCGTCCTTCACCCAGTACGTGCCGAACTTGCCCTCGTCCTTGTTGCCGAAGAAGATGGGCGTGCCCTCATTGATGCCGTAGAACTGCCGCACACCAGCACACAGTCTCAGAGGAAAAACAGAAGAAGAAGGAAAGAGCACGTCAGGGCACACCTCCCGCACACTATAACAGGGTTCCTATTGGTAACCTGGTAACCTTGGTAACCTTGGCGGTGCGTACACTTGCCAAGCACCAGCCTTCATGCGCAATTTTAGGAGACGCATGGGTTGTCAGCATTCTTCGTAAGAGCCCCCAAGCGGACCGAGCAAGCACACACTGCCGAGACAGCTTTTGCCCCTCGCCGCCATTGGCATAGGCCAACGCACAAGCTGGGTGGTCGAGCAGGCGCGGACCTGCCATGCCAGGTTGAACACGCGGCTGTAGAAGTACGGCAGGTAGTTGTAGTCGTCCACACTGTCCGGCGCCAGCAGGGACGCCACTGCATGCTGCGCGCTCGTGCGGCAGTTCATCACGTGCTCCTGCGCGCGCGCGGGCGGGCGTCAGCTCTTCTGCTTGCATCTGCAAGAAGTCTGTCTAGCTTTTCTGCAGAGGGGCCATTTCTGGCAATTGATGCTCCACGCCAGCGGCATAAGTCGCTGAAGTCTCGCTGGTGAAGGGTGCCGGCAGTGCAAGCCCAGGTCAGAACATGATCGGATTGGATGCAAGGCCAGCCTCAAACATAAGCCTGGCTCGAGGACAGGTACACCTGGACGCAGATACAGCAGAAACAGTGCAGCACTGCCCACCCAATAGCTGTGGCCAAACAATGGCACTGTGAATGTCATATCTGCGCATGAGGTGCCCTGTGCCCGAGCCACACCTACGTCGTTGAGGTCGGCCTTGCACTAATACGATCTTGCCTCTGACCTGAGCTTACACTGCCAAAACCTGCAGCCGACTCGGGGCACCGACTACGCGGGCCCCGACCTGGCGCGTGACGTTGCCGTAGCGCTTCAGCTGGAATGCCGCAACATCCCCGATGGCGTACACGTCCGGATCGCTGGTGCGCAGGTGGCCATCCACCTGGCCGCCCAGCGACGTTGACCATGTTAGCTCACGTCAGGTCATGTTAGGTCATCTCAGGTCATGTTAGCCAAACATGACCACGACCACTGAACATGACCACATGTGCATGCAGGCGCGCACAGCTTGCAGAACTCCCGCACAGGCTTGGGGCACGCCCCGCTCTGGCCCGCGAGAGGCAACGCCCTGCGCTGGCCCTTGACAGACAGATGCGCGCAACGCTTCCCGCCCGTATGCCACCAAAGTGGTCCTCCACGACACCGGATCAGCACCCTCATCGACCCAGCGGCTGACCAGAGGCTGTTGCCTCACCAGCCAAATCTCTGTAACATGCTGCTTCATAGCTCCTGGAGACTTGGCCACAACGAGTGTTGTACTCGGGCCGATCAACTCTGGCCAATCAATTGAAAAAGCTCTAGAGCGGGGCGGGTTCGGTCAGCGCATGCGCAGCTTTGCCTAGTGAGCAGGCGGGGGCGCGGGGTCGGGCCGCGCCTTGATGCCGCCCGGGCGCTCCTCCAGCAGGTCCAGCTGGCCCTTGAACAGCTCCACGTTGGGCCGCGCGCCCACGCCCACCAGCACGATGTCGCTCTCCAGCTTGCTGCCGTCCTTCAGCACGCTCGTCTTCACCTGCGCAACGCGCACAGGGCTGCGCTGGGCCCAAGCGCAGAGTGGCGCATTGCTAGGCATTGGCAAGCATGGTGTAGCTGATCTGGTGCTCCACAGCGTCGCACGGCAGTCCGTACTGCTTATATAATAGAAGCGGTCTGCCAGCAGCACTGGCCGCTCCTGAAAAGGCTACTGCACCTTCCAAGGCTACTGCACTTATACTGCACTTTCCAATGATATGTTGTGGCACAGTGCAGCAGCTCCAGTGCGATGGACTGCTGCAGTCAGAAAAGTCATGCACTATGCCAGCTGCATGGGAGCATGTGTCGCGCGCCTTGCCGTCCTCGCCCTCAAACGCCGTGACCGTGGTGCCCTTCCTGAACTTGATGCCCCTGCACATAAGGTATGCCTCGAGTCGTCTTGCCATCACGGTATGCCTCACCAAGCGGTAAACAGCGGTCATGGTGCGCGAACTGCGTCAACGAGCGCGAAATGGACGCACTTGTCCTCGTAGAATTTCTCATAGAATGCGGCGATCTCCGGCGTGAACAGGCGCTCCATCACGCGGTCCTCCGGGAACACAAGCGTCACCTGCGCAGCCGCTACCAGCTCAGAATGCCTTGGCTAGGTAAGCTCAGTGCTTTTTCGGGCTGCGGAAAGGTTCATGCACTCCTGACGCGCTCATGTGCGAAAAGGCTGAAACAACGTGGATTAGGGCGTGCACGTCCAGGCCATTCATCGAGAGCCCAGCAGCCATCTCCAGCCCGATGTAGCCGCCGCCCACGATGACCGCCTGCGCTGATGACCACACCTCAGATGGCGGCTGTGGTTGCAGCCTGGAGAGCCATCACCGTGCATGACATGCAAAAAACGTATCGGAGAGATCAGTGCCTGCGACCTGAAGGTGACCGAAGTCTGTGGCAGCCCTTCTCGCTTCAGGACACTGCAAGGAGTGTGGGAGGCATCCACTACGGGAGCCTTGTCATACACCATGATCAACAACCCCTGCAGCGGCAAGCACGGTGTGGCAGAAACCTCGGCAAGTACATTTGCATGTGTGCGAGCGCATGCAGGGCACTGCTGAGCGCGCGCGGGTCGGGCCGCACCCGCCCGCCGCGCTCCTTGGCCTCCGGGATGGCCTCCAGGATGCGGTCGGCGTCCACCACATTGCGCAGGTAGAAGATGCCCTTCAGGTCCGCGCCGGCCGTCTTGAAGTCCGCCAGGCTGATCGGCTGCCGCGCAAGGCCGCATGTGTGAGTGCAAAGGCACCACAGCACGCACCTTCTTAGGCGCTGCGTATCGCTTGCAGTTGCGCAGTGCCAAAGCCTTTGGCAGCCTGCCTATTTGCCGGCATGACCTGCCTTACATCAATAGCTAGGGCCCCATGTCTTCATTGAGCTTGCCGGCCCACGACATCCTTTAACGCTCTTCCCGTTCCTCTGACCGAGAGCGTCTCATACATGCGAACGCAAAGGCAAGGGCGGCACTAACACGATGATGACCCCCCAAATTTGATGATTGCATGGTCTCGTACACAGGCACGCGCACCCGGGCACCAGTCGCAATAATCAGCTTCTCATAGCCGATGGTGTCGTTGTCCGCGGTTGTCAGCTGCTTCTTGCCGACGTCCACGCCGGTCACATGCACGCCGGTGCGGAAGTCAATGTCTGGCGCCCGCAAGCGCACACCCCGCTTCAGCCTCACTTCAGTCTGTGCCTTATACTCAGGCAACACATCCAAGCAAACTCATGAAGCTGTCAGAATGTGGCTCGCTCAGTCACAACCACTCAAAATTGACCAGCAACACATGAAAATGGCGCTGGGCGCGCACTGTGCTCCTTGTACCACGCTGCCTCCTGCTTCTGGCCGCCCCCGCCCACCGTCGTGTGGAAGCCCGGCAAGCGCGCAGCCTCTGTCGCAGCATCCGACACAGCGCCTGTCAGCGCCGCTCAGCCGACTGCGCGAGCTGCTCCGTGTCGCAGAAAGCTGCAAACTGTGTCCAAAGCGACAGGGGGATAGCGCACTCTCGGGAAAGAAGTATGCCTTGGACAGCGCTGGCCGCTCGTACGCAACCACCTGCGCTTTCCAAGTACACACTTCAACAACGGTTCATGAGCAGCTACCGTTTTAAAGAGCATGTCGTTGTCGTCAGACACGAGGCCGCCTGACCCCCCACCTCCGCGACTGCAGACAAGCTGCACGGCTTGGGTAAAAGTCACCTGCCTCCTCTGCGAACTTTGTGACTGCAAACGCAAGCGCCTTGCAGAGCAGAGCAACGTCCTTTGCAAGTTGTGCACCTTTCACGGCAATGCTTTGGGACAAAGACGAACTGTGCTCCAGCTAGCTGAAACCCATCAACTACACGCTCCGTTCACTTATTTTCCTTACTCTGTTGCTCCCTAAAGCCGGCGTCGCACCGGCTCGTCTCCAATGATGGCCAGGCCCTCGCCCCCGTCACGCTTCACCCACTCCCAGGCCGCATAGCCGGCGCTGTTCCCGCCGCCCAGCACCACAGTCTTGTACGCCGTGTTCGACATCGTGGTGACCAGCCGTGCACGCCCCGCCCGCGGCGCGCTCCCTGCCCTGAATATAAGCGACGATGTGCCCCGCAGCAAGGACGTAGTCTGCAGCGTGGGAGCAAGGCCTGGCATCTAAAAGCGCACAGGAGGTGCTAGCCTACAACAGCGTGGAGCTCTGCGGGAACCTGTGATGTGCTCGTCATGCAGGCGCCTTGCCCAACCCTGATGATGCAAGGGAAAACAAGTGTCATTTAAAAAAAGGTGCCAAAAAAACAGGTGCAAGAAGCAGGTTAGGGAGAGGCCGTCACAGCGCGCTGTAAAGAGCCTCTGATCAGTGTGACGCTTGGACACGTCCACCTACCCTTGGACACCGTAAGCAAAGCGATGGGGACGCTGGAGGACCTGCCAGAGGAGTGCGTGCTTGGTATTGCGTGCGGTCTGGCCGTGCGCGACCTGCTGGCACTGGCGTGCACATGCAGGCGCTTTGCACGTCTCGTGCAGGTGCAGAGCCTTCCAAGGCGTTTGGGGCAAGATGCCTGGTTTGATTTCGGGGCGCTGCTTCCAGGTGATACGTACAAACACCCGCAGGACCCCTCTCTTGTGCTCAAATAAGGCGAGCACAGTGGAACCATGCATATGCTTTGCACATATCAGCCTAGCCAGCAACGCGCCAAGCGTGAGGACGCACGACGCATCGACAGCCGCGGCCTGCTCACAGGACGACCTGCTCTGGCGCAAGCTGGCGGAGGCCAAGTGGGGCCCCGCCGCGCTGGAGCTGTACAAGGGCCGCAGCACCTGGCGCGCATACACCAAGCACCGCCTGTGCCTGGCCAGCCGCGAGTGCGCGCCGCCGCCCATGCTCAGCAGCACCAAACCGCGGCCAGGCGCTGTCAGCCGAGCTGTGCCGCTGCTGCTGACCAGGCCCTCCTGGTGGCTGGCAGGGTCTCGCCGCTGAAGCTCATCCAGGAGGCCGTCTGCGACCCCTGGCAGCACCTGGTGGTGTGCCTGCTGTGCAGGTGGGCGAGCAGCGCGCCTGTGCTTCTGCGCCCCGGCGCCCTCGCTATTCTCCGTCTCTCGCGCACTGCCTGCAGCCTTCCTGGGAGCGGGCCAGCCTTGCAACCTCTGCCTGCTGGGCCTGTGTGCCCGCCCCTCGTACCCCGCATGGCACGCCCCCAGACCCGCAGCCTCCGGCTGAAGCTGGCTCGCGCGACCCTGCAGCCGCACGACCGGCGGAGCTGCCGTGCAGCAGACCATCGCGGCCTTTCTGGAGCGCTTCCCCACGCCGACGCTGCTGCTCGCGGCGGCCGACGAGCACATCTGCCGCACCATCACGTCCGTCGGCCTGCAGGTGCGCGCGCCGGCGCGCCCGCATGCGCCTCAGGTCGCTTTGGGTACCGGACCGACATGTGTCACTTTCCGTTGGGGAGGCGTTGCTTGTCGAGCGGGACCGCTCCTGAGCACCCCGCGCCGCGGCGTGCAGGAGCTCCGGTGCAAGGCGCTGCGGCTCATGTCCCAGAGCTTCCTGGCGGAGGCGCGCCTCGCTGCCTGTGTGGTCGCTGTGATGCTGAGCGTGCCGGGCAGCGGCGAGGTGCCGTAGCAGCATGCGACACAGCCGCACTGCAAAGCCTGCGCTCTGGCTGTGGGAGAGCTCAAGCATGCGGTGTGGGCTGCACGATGTGCACTGATTGCAGCGATCGTGCAGCTCCATTCATCGTGCATGTATGATACGTGAAACAGGTTTTGCCACTCTCAGCGCTCATGGCATCACCCGCTCTGTGTAGTCGACAGTGTACGGCGTTACACAAAGCGTGTAGCATGACACATTATATTGATTGTCAGCGTCAGTGCGCAGGACTGGGAGGACCCCACCGAGTTCTTCGGCTGCGGGCGCTTCGCGGCGGACTCCTGGCGCATCTTCTGCCGCGGCGGCGCTGCGCGCCTAACGGCGCGCGACGTGGACGATCCCACGCTCCAGCGCTACTTGCGCTGGGCGCGCACGGGCAGCGCGGAGCCGCGCGCGCCGCGGCCGAGGAAGCGGCGCGCGGCCGCGGCGGCAACCGCGGCGCCCGCCAAGCGCGCTGCAGGTGCGGCCGCGCTTGCTGCCTCTGGATCGGGCATGGATAAAGTGCAGGGCGAGCAGTGCCCTCAAGTGCACGGTGCTCGTGAGCGCACGCGCCCCAGACACAGCCTGCTGCAAATGCATTTCACTGCTTGCAACGTTCTGGAAGCGTCTGCCCAAATTGAAGTTTGGGGCCGCAGGCCGGACGCGCCCGGCCAGGCAGGGGCGCGAGCTACGCAGCGGAAGGCGTTGCTGAGTGACGTGCGTGCTGCCAGTCATGGCATGCAAACGTAGCTCGCCGTGAGGCGCAGCTTCTGACGGGCGTGAGCACCAGAACATCCGCGGCTTTGCGTGCTGCCTTCTGCGTGCCTGAAGGCTTTGTGTTGCAGGCCTGCTCTTCACGCGGCCACCATGTGTCGCTTCGAGGCGTGAACACCCAACCGTATACCTCACGCGTGTGCTGAGCTGTGGCTGCGCATGCATGCACAGAGCGCATGCACAGAAGAAGGCCCCAGAAGAACCCAGCCATGGCTAGCACAGTGTACTCTTAGGGTGTCGTCACCTCGGAATGCACTGTCTCGCTTGGATGCACTTCCCACTCCAATCATAAGATACTCACTGCAGCAATGCACCGTGTTAACAAAGTTGGGATCTCAGAAGCTGACGCTGCCGACGAGCTCCTGGCTGCAGTTGGCTGTAGTTGCCCCAGTGTACCTGATGCACGCACCCCGCATCCTCCTTCCCCGGACTCTCTGAGCTCCACTTGATAGTCCACTGAGAAGTCAGCCGTCTGACGAGCAGGCGCAGCCCTGCCGGTTGCAGCCATGCCTGGGTTTGCGGATATGCACGCGGCCGAAGCGGAAGTTCAGCGGCTGGAAGCAGAGGTCGCGGCGGTGCGGGCCAAGCTGCACGGCGCCGTGCGCAAGGGCAAGGCGATAGACGCGGAGCGGGCCAAGTGCGCCAAGGCGTCCGAGGCGCGCGCGACGCGCCTGTCCCAGGCGGAGCAGCGCGTCGCCGAGCTGGAGCGGGAGCTGCGCAGCGCGGCCGACGCCGCTGCCGGCGACCTGCGCGCCCAGCTCAGCGCCGCCGCCGAGCGCTGCGCGCTGGCGGAGAGGGGGCGGGAGGATGCGCGCAGCGCGGCGCAGGAGGCGCTGGGCGCGCAGCGCGCGGCGGAGGCGCGCGGCGCGGAGCTCCTGCGGCAGCTGCAGGAGGGGCAGGCGCAGGCCCAGGCGCACGGTGCGCCTGTGCGAAGGCAGATTGTGCACCCTCGCGTCAAGGGACTTTTGTCAACGGAATTCTGGGCAGACTTCCTGTGGAACTTGTTTCCACGCACGTGTATGTCACTGTACGGCATGTGCCAGCACTTCAAGGCTCAAAGGCTCTGTGGTGCAGACCCAGGGGACCTGGCGGCGGAGGCCGCGGCGCTGCGCGAGCAGCGCGACGAGGCCGCCGCGCGCGCCGCGGCGGGCGACGCTGCCGCCGCGGAGCTGACACAGGCCAGGCGCGCGCTGGGCCTGGCAGGCGCAGCAGCAGCTAAGTACCTGTTTTGCATTTATTGCACTATTACTCGGGCTTTCAGCAGCCTGCGAGCTGAGGCAAGGCAGCCCAAACCACTCCGCACCAGTGACGCACCCTTGTCCTGTGTACCCATGAGTGCAACCCGAACCGTGCTCGCTGGAACGCTCGCTGACACTTGCACGGCTGCAAGCGGGCAGGGAGCAGCTGGCGGCGGCGCAGGCGGCCGCAGCCGCAGCGCGCGCCGACGCGGAGGCTGCGCACGGGGCGGCCGCCGCGGCCGCCCCAGCGTCGGACCTGCCTGCGGCGCCCAGCGATGCGCCCGCCGAGCGCGCCGCCGCCCTGCAAGCGCGCCTCGCGGCGGCCGAGGCGGCCGCTGCGGAGCGCGCCAGCCGGCTGGAGGAGTCGGCCGCGCGGCTGGCTGCGGCGGAGGCCGCTGCCGCCGAGCGCAGCAGCCGCCTGGAGGAGCAGCGGGCGCAGACCGCGCAGGCAGAGGCCGCTGCCGCCGAGCGCGCCAGCCAGCTCGAGGAGATGCGGGCGCGCCTGGACGAGGAAATGGCGGCCGCGGCCGCGGGGGCCGGCCGGGCAGACGGGCTGCAGGCGCGCCTGGTAGACGCCGAGGCGGCCGCCTCCGCGCGCGACGGCGGTGCGGCGGAGCTGCGGGCGCGCCTCGCGGCGGCGGAGGCCGCATCCGAAGAGCAGCGCGAGCGGGCTGCGGCGCTGGAGGCGCGGCTGGCAGAAGCTGAGGCCGCAGCGGGCGCAGAGGCAGGCGCAGCCGCTGCCGAGCGCGACGAGCGCATAAAGGCGCTTGAGGCGCAGCTTGAGGGGGCAGTGGCGGCGACGGCGGCGGAGCACGGGAGCGCTGACGGCCTGGCGGCCAGGCTGGCGGCTGCCGAGGCGGCGGCCGGTGAGGAGCGCGGCCGAGCGGCGCAGCTGGCGCGCGAGCTGGCGGCGGCGAGGGCGGGCGGCCCGGCGGGCGCGGGGCCCGAGCTGGCGCCGAGGCTGGCGGCGGCGGAGGCCGCCGCGGCCGAGCTGCGCGGCCGGCTGGGCGCCGCGCTGGCGGACGGCGCGCGCGTGGCCGAGCTGGAGGGCGAGCTGCGGGTGCGTTTTGCTAGGTTTGGTAGATGCTCTTGCCTGGCAGGGAGCGCCTCGCAGCGTCTCCAAACGTCCCACAGCAGGTGACGTGCCAGGCATATACAGTGGAAAATCCAAGCATGCGCTAAGCGCCTTCTGCGGCCCGCGAGCTACTTATGCAGACGCGTAGAGCGCCCGTCGGTGCAAAAGCCGCGCCTTGTCTGCCGCATGCAGCGCCCGGCGCTCAGATGCAATGCATGCATTGCAGCCCAGACCGGCGCGCCCTTGCCGGGGCGTCTGGCGCGTTGCGCAGGCACGCAGGCGGGATGCGTGCGTCAGGCCCAGGCCCGGGCGCTGTGCTGGGCGGGCCTGGCTACCCGGCAGCGTCTATCCTCGGGCAAAAGCCAGCTTCCAGAGGTCCCAAGCCCACATGTAAATTGTGATCACAAGAGGACGCAGAGGTGACGCGGCGTGCAGGCTGTGCGAGAGGCACTGGCGGCAGAGCGGGCGAGCGCTGCGGGCGCTGCGGAGGCGGCGGCCGCGGCCGCGGCCGCTGACCTGGAGACCGCGCGCGCGGAGGCCGAGGTCATGCGGGAGGCGCTCCAGGTGCGCGCGGCCCGCCCGCAGGAACCCTCTTGTCTGCAAACGCGGCGCGGCGCTGATGCTGCTCGCGCCGCCAGGCCGCGGCGGACCGCATCCAGGCGGCCGCGGCGGCGGAGGCGGCCGCGGCGCGCGCCGCCGAGGACCGCGCGGAGGACGCCGCGGAATCGCGCCGGCGCGCAGCCGAGCTGGAGGGTCGCCTGTCCGTTGCTGAGGGCCTGCAGGCGCGGCGCCGGCTGCGCGCGCGCACACCTGCCTGGCTGCCTACAGTCAGAGGCGCCTGCCGTGCACTCGCCCGTTCAAAGCGTTGAGCGGGGCTCCCACACAACACACAAAATGGGCGCGCCCGACCCGACCCAGCGAGTCTAGCCATGCACATCAAAGGAAACCTGCGCCTGGGGCTGGGCTCCGGGGGCAAAGTGGGGGCCCATTGGACAGGCGCCTCGGCGGAGGCGCTCGTCAAGGCGCCAGCCAGGCCAGCGCCGCGGATCGCTCCCGCGGGCATCGATGGACGCCGCGGCGCCGGCCTGACGCGGCGCGGCCGCCGCGGCAGGCCGAGCTGAGCGACGCGTGCGCGGCCGCGGCGGGCGCGCGCGCGCAGCAGGACGCGCTGGCCGACCGCCTGCGCGAGGCGGCGGCGGAGACCGACGCGCTGCGCGCTGCGGCGCGCGACGCGGAGGCCGCGCTGGCGGCCGAGCTGCGCGCCGCCGGGTGCGACCCTGCGCCGGGGCCCCTTTCCTTCGTATGCGTGCAAGCACTATCTGGACGTTGAGCTCTACGGCGACGAGGTCTGGCACGGCCCCGCGCCAGCACGGGGCGTTCGGGGAGCCCGCCGCTGCGCGCCCGCGATCCGAGGCGCCGCCGCAGCCGACGCGGCGGCCGCGCGGCGCAGGGAGGCCGGCGAGCGCGCGGCTGCAGCGCTGCGTGGCGCCGAGGAGCGCGAGGCGGCGGCGGCGGCGGCGGTGGCGGCGGCGGACGCGCGCGCGGCGGACGCGGAGGCCGCCATGCAGCAGCTGCGGTGCGTCGCCGCTTGCGCTGGCAGCATGCACGCTGGTTGTTCAGCGCGATGTGGTGCACCATGGGTGGAGGCTCCGCTTGATCATTGCGCGCGCTAGCTGGCAGTAACAGCAGGAGCAGTAAGACTTGTGCAACTTGCCTGTGAGGTGATATCGTGAGGATGTGCACCATGCCAGCGCTGATGCAGATGCAGCACGGGTGCAAACCATGGCTGCAGTGCTCGCGCTTTGCGCCTCGGTGTGCAGCCCCGAGGCCTCCATGCGCATGCGCGGCGCGCACAAGGGCACCAAGCAGTCTTGCTGTGCGTCAGCAAGGCCGGCACCGGTGCGCCTGCGCGCCCGGGTAGGCAGGAGGGCGAGGCGCGCGCGCAGCGCTTCTCCGTTGTCCACGTGGCCTTCGCCAAGAAGGAGGCCGCGCTGCGCGAGCGCTCCGAGGCCGCGGAGGCCGCCGCCGAGCGCCATCGCCAGGCGCGCGCCTCCGGACATGCGGCAGCCCCGGGCGCAGGGTCCTGGTTGTCCAGCAGCAGCAGCCCTGGCGGCGCCTGTTGTAGTAGGGCTGCCTGCAGCTGACTTTGTGCCATGAGAGTGTGTGCCGGCCATGGCTTTGTCACGGTTGCACCATATGCCGTTTCAGATCTTGCCCAAGCGTGGGCCACCACAGAGGGGTGGCACGTTCAGTCCACCATGGGCATGTGGAGCTGAGCGGTTGCGCCAAAGGCACGGCCTGGAAGATGTCCCTATGGGTACGAGTGACATAGTTGTAACAGAAGCGCACTGCGTGCGGTGTCACGTAGGGTCGCCCGCGTATTTGCTGAGCACCAGGCGCGCCGTCCCACCGCCGCGTGATGCAGTGGCTGGAGACTGTTGTGCGCGGGCCGCAGGCGGCCATCGGCGCCGAGGCAGCGTCAGTGGCGGCTGCGGGTGCTGCGGCGGCGGCGGCGGACGCGCTCGCGGCCGCAGAGGCCCGTGCATCTGAGGCAGAGGTTGCAGCAGGCGACGCCGCCGCCCGGGCGACCGCTGCGGAGGCGCGCTGCCGGGCCGCGCAGCAGGCGCGCCCGACCCGCGGCTGACCTTGCCCATGCAAATCTCTCTGACGGCCACCTTTTGCAGATGAGCGCTCGTCACCAGCAATACCTTGTTGCGCACACAGACTCATAGGGTACCTACCCTACACCTGCATGTGCTCGGACGCAGTTTCAACAAAAGCCACAATGACTGCCGTTGCGGCGCAGGAGACGGAGGCGCTGCGGGCGGCGGCGGCGCAGCAGCGCGCGGAGGCGGCCGCCGTGGCGGAGGCCGCCGGCGGCGAGCGGCTGGCGGCTGCAGAGGCGCGCGGCGCCGCCACAGCCGCGCGCGCGGACGAGCTGCAGCGCGCGCTCGCGGAGGAGGCAGCCGCGCGCGCGGCGGCCGCTGCGGAGCTGGCGGGCGAGCGCGGGCGCGCCGCCGCCGCGGAGGACGCCGCCGGCCGCCTGCGAGTGCGCTTCCCGGGCGACCGCCTGCGGCGCTGCCCCTGCGTTGGTGCAAAGCAATGGCAGGACAGCAGGCGGGGGACCCAGTAGGGGGCAGTGCTCGCTGCATGAGCGGCTCCAGGGGCCGCGGCGTGCACGCCCGCGCGCTGTCCGCGGCACCCGGCTGCTGACGCGTCGCCTGTGTCCGATTCACACACGCATGTTTTCGTGTTTGCTATGGCCTTGGGTGAAGGCTCTGCAGGTCAGCGAGCATACCCTAGGGCATGCAAAGCTGACATCCGTGCTATTGCAACTTTTTTTTTTTACTACCAAGCTGCCTCGCCCACGCTTATGCGTCAACCACAGGAGCAGCTGGCGGCAGCGCACAAGAGCGGGCGCGCGAATGGCGCGGTCGCCATCGACATCCCCGCCCTGGACGATGAGCCGCCGGCGCACCTGCGGGCCCAGCAGCCTAACGGCGACGTGCGCCATGCGCCCGCCGATGCGGGCGCGCCCGCGGCCGGCGGCGCGCCCGCCGATGTCGGCAGTCGCGCGGCGGCACTGGAGCGGGAGGTGGCAGAGCTGCGCGGCCGCCTGGCGGGCGCGGACAAGCGCACCGCCGCCGCAGTGGCCGTGCAGGTCTGCCGAGCGCCCAAAGCACTGACGCCCCAGCCCATGCGTATAGAGGCGCGGCGAGCTGCGGCGCCGGAAGACCGTGCTGCCCGGACAGCGCAGGGGCGTCCTCCGCTGCTTGCGGGCTGCCTGCTGCAGCAGCCTGTGCATGGCTAGGGCGCGCATGTGGCCGCAACTTATTCCCCAAGGCCGAGGTTGAGTGAGAAGGGTGGGGGTAGGGGGTAATACTTTCTATGATCAGGTCGCAGACGCAGCAGAGCCGGCGACCAGCACTTACGCGAGCAGCTGCACCCCGGAGGGTTCACCGGCGAGGGCTAAGAGCGGCTGCATGTGCGCGCGCAGCAAGCGCGCGCGGCCGCACTGGAGTGGCAGGTGGCGATGCTGACGCGCGGCGGCGGTCCCGCCGCGCCGCCGCGGCCGTCGCTGGAGGCGCCGGGGCCGGCCAGCGAGGGCGCAGGTGCGCGCATCCAGATCACTCATGCACGACCTGGCATTGAGCAAAATCAGCAATTTTTTTCTTTGCCCGACAGCTGCTGCCAGTTCAGGGGCTTGGCAGTCCATGCATGCCTGTGCTTTTGTTACTGCTGCCTAGCCCTCAGATTTGTCTATATCCCAGACGGCAACCCAGGTTTTGATCCGCTCACGTGCAGCGCATGACGCTTAGCAGCATCCGGAGGGATGTCCTGGCTCTGCATGGCAGCACCCGTCCGGCCGCGGCACGGGCTTTCACCCACGCGCCGCCCTTGCGCCGCCCCGCTTCGCCCAGTTGGGGGCGACGGCGCGCAGGCGGCGCGCGCGGCACCATGGCCGGCCTGGTCGGGTGGGTGCTGCGCCACCGGCGGCTGCTGGTGACCGCGTATGCGGTCGCGCTGCACTGCCTCGTCTACTACCTCCTCCTATACAGCGGCTCCTGCCCGCAGGCGCGCCCCAGGCACTGAAACATAGCAGACGCGCTCGGCCTGCGGCGTGACGCCGCGTGCTGTGCGGCTGGCGGGCGCGGCGCGGCCGCGCAGGCCGCCAGTGCCGGCGGTCCTGCGCCAGTGGTGAACAAGGCAGACAGCGGTGGGTGTGAAGCCACACCAGTCGATTGGTGTGAAGCCACACCAGTCGACGCTTCAAGCGCGGAGGCATCTGGTGTTCCTGGGCTGCCATCGTGCTATGCAAGGCTCCACTTGTGCACGCGTCACACGCAACATATGTGGCGGCGACGCAGGCTGCCGTTGCCGCGGGCGCGGCGGCCGTAGAGGCAGGCGATGCACTGGCGCGTCGGGGGCGGAAGTCAGTGTGATACCATGGAGCCTGGAGAGCTTTTGGTCGAAGTTTCTGTGAAGCATGGCAGGCGATGCAGTCGCAGTCAGGCGCTGAGTGCTACATGCTGGCTTGACTGGTCGAGCTTTGCTTTGCCTGTATGTGCAACCCTGCTTTGCCCCTAATGTACCTGTTTGCTGTATGCCAGGCTCGGACTGTAGACAGTAGCCAGGTTTCTCAGGGCTGCTTTCTGGTACATGTGTTTCTTTGCCTGTGCAGTCGTGCAGACGGTTTTTTTAAGTGCAGTGTGCGTAGCATGCTGACATGTCCGTCCATGAAGCTGGATGCCCGCATGTCAGCAGTGGTGTCCAGCAGGTGCAAGTTGCTATCCCGCAGGTGCGAGATGCGATGCAACTAATTGCAAACTGCCAGATCGCGGGTCTGTCACAATCAGACTATATTTGCAGAGCCAGCGCATGTGCGCCCGGCTCCTCGCAATCCACAGTAGTTACCACCAAGTGTAATAACTTCATCGCTACCATACTTCATGTCCTCCATGTGATGTGCATGCCACCACTGGCCAGTGCATGAGCCCCGGAGCGCAAGGGTGCTGCGCAAAGCGCAAGCAGGCTTCACCAAGTGTGGATGAGGACACAGCCATAGACCTGCCAAGCACCTCTCAGGCAACTGCCTACCAAGTAGTTCTCAAGCACTGCCTACCACCAGCGCCTACCGCCCTGCAGGCCTGCAACTATGCAGGGCCTCTAGGCGAACGGCCCTCCATACCCGCAGCTACTCCGCGGCTACTATGCAGCTACCGCTACGAGGCCCCCACCCGGCCTGCGACAAGCCGCCGCGCTGCTCTCGCGGCTCAGAAGTTGTCGTTGCCCTGGTAGCTGCCGCCCGTGAAGCCGCCGCCGCCCGGCCGCGGGTACTGCTCCGACTGGAAGCCGCCGTACTGCCCCTGGCCCTGCCCCTGCCCCTGCTGGTAGCCCCAGCCGCCCTGCGGCTGCTGGAACTGCTGGCCCTCCTGCGCACAATGTGGTGAGTCAGCAAGCGTTCTGACGCGCGGCTCGCCAGCCGAACGACCAATGGCACGAAGCAGCTGCATGCAGGTCATCGCTTCAGCAGCATGAGAGAGCTGCATACAGGCCGGCGCTTCGGCTGCGGCCGCGCGCACACCTGCTGGCAGCCGTGGCGGTCGTCGTACATCTGCGCGGGCGCGGGACAGCTTCAGCTGGCTCAACCTGGGGGTGGAGCCTGGGGCTGGAGCCTGGAACGGAGCAGTTACATCGCCAGCAACACGCACACAGCGCATTTCACTAGGACGCTTCTGCGGGTTGCTGGGACACCTCCAGTGGCTGAAACAGAGAGACAGATGCAGACGGCATGCACAGCCAAGTCAGGTGCTGCGGGGCCTGCCTGCGTGACCTGCTCCTTGGCATGGCGCTTGGCCTGCTCGCGGTCGATAAAGTCCATGCCCCTGTCACAAGGCGTGCGTCACGCCTCAACACAGTGTCACACCACTGCAGCAGGTGCGCGCCACTCTTGGCCAAGACCAGTAGTGCTCCAGCCCCAGCACGAACTCAACAAGCACGCTGTTGACATACAGACGAGCTAGACACAAAGGCGAGGTGCGCGCACTTGGTCTCGCACAGCTTGTCCACCTCGCCGCCCACCTGGACGCAGCACAACATGAGCGTCAGCACTGACTGACGCGCGTAAGTGTTTTGCCCAGAGCTTGACGATCGGGCGAAGGTACTGCAACAAAGACGGCGGCAGCAGCACGTGCATACCAGGCCGGCGAGCATCTCCTTCGCCAGCTGGTGGTTGACGGTCTTGCCCTCGGCCTGGGCCAGTTGACAAGCACATTCCGCTCAGCTCCGAGAAGGACAGGCGCTCGGCATGCGGCCTGCTGACAGGCTGGGCGCTGCGCACCGCCTGGTGCTGCTCCCACTCCCGCATCGCGATGAAGGCAGCGCCACCTGGCCGCCCAGGCACGCTTCAGCTGCCAGGCGTGCACAGCACTGCCTCTGACTCAGCAGCGCAGCGGAATATGGAAGGCGCCACAGCCGCGGCACCTGCCACCGCCTCGTGCGTGAAGTGACCCTCGTGGGGCGTGAACTGGTCGGGCTGGGCCTGGTTCAGGGCATCGGCGTGCGCCTGGCCATCTGCGAGTGCAGCCAATGCAGGGAGTCAGGCGTGCGGTCGAGCAAGCGGACAGCGGTGGACCAAAGCCCCTGCTTGTGCCACTGCTCTACGCGACAACTCAAGCGCTGATCGACACACATTGGCACAGGGCCAAAAGCGCTCACCGTCGAACCAACCCATTCTTGCGGAGCTTTGAGGCTGCTTGCTGGAAGCTGAGCTACTTGCCAACTGTGTGTTAAAAGCGATTCAGGAGCTTTGCTGGAGGTTCCCTTTGTGGCTGGCCTGTCGGTCTCGGCACGTTCTATGTTAGGGACCCCCTGGCATGCAGGACCCCTCGGAAGCGAGTGATAACGCATGCACCTGTGTGCGGGCCTTCAATCTTCCAGGCAGGTCGAGTGCCCGTTCAACTGGCGACATGGTGCAAGGGCCTGACAGGCACCGCTTCCATGGAAGGCATGAGCACAGGCAGCAAATTCCATCGGACCTCTGACCACGCTGATGCAGGCACCGTTGTGCAATAGCCCCAATGCAAAGGGGCTTGAGCGCTTGCTGTAGCAGCATCACAGCCCCGTCTACAACCAGGCTAGTTCTCGTATGTGCGACACAAAGCGCACCAGCACACAGACTTGAAAATGCCTACAGACACTATGCTTCTGTTCTGTTTGCAGGACGATCCAAGCTTCAAGTCCCGCAGAAAGCGACACACTCAGGCATGCCCGTTTGCCGCGGCTGGCGGCAGCAGCGCCTGCCACAGCCCGCGCACGCCCAGATCGACGTTGCCGCCGCTGAGCACAACGCCCACGCGGCGCAGCTGCGGCCGCCGCTCGCCCAGCGCGGCCGCCAGGGCCGGCGACAACGCCGCCGCCAGGCCCACCGCGCCGCTCGGCTCCACGACGACCTTCATGCGCTCGAAGCACAGCCGCATGGCCGCCACAATCTCCTCCTCGGACACCTGCGTTTCAGTCGAATGCGAAGCTCAGCCACAGGCACCACTACTCCGCCCTCATGTTGCCCCTGTCAAGCAAAGCAGGCTTGAGGTTCAGATGCGGCAGCAGCGCTACCGCCAGGCCCGCCGCGTCGCTATATGAATCCACAAAGATGACTGCGCAGGCGCGGCGCGAGCGGCACAATAGCGGCACAGTGGTCTTTGTGTGCTCAAAGCACAACAGCATTACCGCGAAGAAAATGATCCTCAAAGACAGGCACCGTAGCATATGAGCTCAGCATGTGCGAACACCTCAAGTCCTGCGCCCTCCCACCCCGCGCCTCCCCAGGCGCCCGAGCCCCGCGCGCGCACCGTGACCACCGCGTCAACCAGGTCGCGCACGACCGGCCAAGTCAGGTCGCCCATTCGGCCGGCCAGGCCATCGGCGATTGTGTCCGGCTTGGGCACGTCCAGCCGCAGGCGCCCCTCCGCCTTGGACGCCGCCACGTCTGCCATGCCGTTGCGGCCTGCGCCGCGCACGGCATTTCCATGCTGGCATGCAATATGCAGCTCGACCCCGCGCAGGCCGCATGTTCATGGTGTGCATCACTCCCAGGTGCAGTCCTTGTTTTGGCATCAGGGGGCCTTGCCCAGCGAAGCACCATGCCGCAGTGCTTGGCGCGCTATGGTGTGCCCATGCCCAGCATCTATAAGCTGAGCAGAGAGCCTATGCAAATTGCCATCATGCGTGTATGCACACATAACACATGACCTGCAGCGCCGTCCGCCTACATGTAGGGGAGCAAACTTGACACCCTTCTCTGCAGGCCGGCTGCACTTCAGCGGCAGCAGGGTTCCCCGCCCGCACCGCTGGGCTCGGCGGCGATGACCAGCGCGGCCGGCTGCAGCGCCTTGACCACGGCGGCCACGCCGGAGCACATGCCGCCGCCGCTGATCGGCACGATGACCGCGTCCAGCTGCCCCGCCTGTGCGGCACGGCAGGCGCGCTGCTCTCAACAGGGTGCCTGCCATTGCACTGGCACGCCCCGCGTCTAACTCCCTCCATCCGGCACACACAAGAGGGCCCCATGCCTGCCACCAAAACAAAAGGAAGGGAAGGGCGGGAAGGAGAACGCTCCAGTGTGATTGCACCAACTCTGTCATATAACGCTCATGACATCCCCTGCTCTAGTCTGGACAACTCGCAAAACGACAGCCGCCGCGCCCGCAGCGCGCGAAGCCGCTCCGGCAGGCCCGCGCCTGCTCCAGCAGCTCGAGCGCCATGGTGCCCTGGCCGGCCATGACGCGCGCGTCGTTGTATGGGGAGATGTACTCCGCGCCAGTCGCCGCCTGAATGCGCGCCGCGCCCGCCTCGCGAGCGTCCATGGTCGGCGCGCACAGCTCCACGCGACCCGCGTAGCCCGCGATGGCGTCCTGCTTCACCTGCCGCGTGTGCGCGCACGCTGCTCGGCGGCCCAACGGCTGCCCCTCTTGGCGCAGCTTGAGCAGGATGCGTTAGGGCGCGGCGGCAGACATGGTGAGCGGCGAGACGCGGGCGGCGACGCTCTTCGTGTGCTGGCGGCTCGCCCGTCATGCAGGGCAAAATGCATCCCTCCATATCAGCTGCCGAACAGGCTCGACGACGCATGTATTGCAGTAGCCTTCCTGCTGACGCTCAGCAGGTCCAGCAGGCTGGCAAAGAGCTGCGGCTTGCAGCAAGGCATGCGCACCTGCGGCGTGGTAGTGGGCACGACAATATATGCCGGGATGCCTGCCAGCTTTGCGGCCAGCGCTATGGACAGCGCATGGTTGCCCGACGAGTGCGTCACCACGCCGCGGCGCTTCTGCTCCTCGCTCAGCGACTCAATTGCATTGTACGCGCCGCGAAACTTGAAGGCGCCCCTGCATGCCAGGCGCGAGGAGTCACTTGCTAAGCTACAGGCCGTCTCCTCACAGCAGGTGGGCGAGAAGCAACTGCGTTGGCTGTGGGCTGCAGCGTACCCCTTCTGGAACTGCTCGCACTTGAAGACGATGCTGAAGCCAGCCATCCCGTCGATGGACGAGCAGGTCACCACCTGCGCCAAGGCAGCACAAGATTACAGGACAGTCAGGCCTCGGCGCGGCTCGCAGCACACGCGCCCTCTGCCGCAGGCTCGCGTATCTAGCTCTCAGCAGGCGACAGCTCGGTGGACGCACCGGCGTGCGGTGAGCGTACTGCGCAATCCGCTCGGCGGCCTGCTGCACGCTCTCCAAGCTGACAGCGTGCGGCGGCTTTACCTCGGGCGCCATGGCTCAACCACCAAAGGGTGGAGCACTAGACTGTGGCGCCGCAGCGAGAGAGCCTTGCACAGGCCTTTGCGCGGGTGTGTGCAGCAAGACCAGTCAGGTGCCGCAACAGCTGTGTGCGCTGCTCGCTTATCTAGAGCAGATCTGCTCTCGAGTCGACGGAGGCAGCTGCTCGGCGTGAGTTTGGTTCACTCCTCGAGCCCTACATATATGAGTCAGGGCGTAGCGTGTGTGGGCAAGTCCAAGGGAGCGCAGGCTCACTGCGCGCTCAGGACTTGTGCTGCACAGTCTGCAGCAGCCACAGGGAACAAGGAGCTGCCTGCATGGCCGCGAGCGAGAGGCCGGCGAGGCCCGAGCACAAGGAGGTGTCTGAGTACGAGCAGCGGGAGGTGGCCAAGGAGCGTGCGCTGACGTCTTGCGTCGACAAGCACAGTGCGCGCGCAGCCTTTTATTAAGAACCGGACACGGGTCTATCAAACGTGTACAGTCTTCAGCTGACTTTGGCGCCCGGCAGGGGCGCTGTTCGAGTGCTACAAGCGCGGCTGCTGGGGCTTTACGCGCTGCTGCGGGGAGGAGCACGACGCGTTCTGGCAGTGCTACACCGCGAGACGGGCGCGTGGCGCGGCTGCTGGCACCCCAAAGCATGGCCATCAGCATGCACCGCGCATCAAGTGTGTTCCTCTTGCCGCCGTGTGCAGGGCGTAAACAAGACAAAGGTGGGCGCGGAGGCGGAGACGTGGGCGCAACGGCTGGGCATCGTCAACAGCCCGGAGCGGGAGAAGCTCATGCAGGCCAGGGATGAGGCCAGGGAGCGCAGGCGGCGCGCGCGGGAGCCTGGCGACTGAGCGCTTGCCTGCCTGTCCGCGGCCCAGCAGCAACTTGCTCGCACCAGGATTGTCAGTGCGAGGCAGTCAGAGGCTGTCTCTACGTTCTTCATACTAGGATACGTGCCGCCGGTAGCAGGGAGGCAGGCAGGTCTGTCGTACAACCGCAATCCTGGAGCCGTCCCAAACCCTGTCTCTGTCAGTAGCAGGTCATGCCTCACGCACGTGTAGAGGGACCAAGCTCAGCCGGCAGGCCTCTCTGTTGCCAACCCCCCATCGTCGCACGAGATCAACGAGTATCATCGCGCGTACTGCATAGCGACTGGAAGCAGCTGGGACGCAGCTGGCCTTGTACAGGCGGCAACCGCCAAGGGCGACCCTGCTGCGCCCTGCGCGATGGGTCCTAGCCACAACGGCCATGGGCACTACTACTCGTCCAAGAGTCTGGGTGTGTCCCGGCGGCACCCGTGCGCACCAAGCGGGATGTCCCGGCTGCCTGCAGTCCCAACAGACTGTGTCAGAGACGTCTGCTTCTGCGCAACAGTACTGGCAAATGTCCAGAAAGCGCTGCACTGCCAATAGTGCAACATATCTGCGACATGCCCGCGCTGTGTAGGACCGGCTGGAATGCTGCACGTTCCAAGGTGTTGTCTTGCACTTGCCTTGCAACTGCCCCGAGTTGAATCAACGTTGAATGCACGTGCAAGGAACACACCCAGTTGCTGCTGCACGAGGCGCAACATGCAAACACGCCAGTCTGACGCAGGAGCCTGGCTGCAGGTGACCTGAGCATCGCTGACAAGTTTCTGGACGAAAACTCAGACAACCTGTATGGCGAGCCGCACCCCTCGCGTATGGGGGTGCGGCATGCGCGCCGCATTGTCGTCAAGGCGCGCTCCTGGTCACTTATATCGTGCATGCTGCAGCTGCAGGGGCTGCTGGCAACCGTCAGACCAGCACATCTGCAAGCCGTGGGCTCATCAAAGTGAAACACGCTGTGCTGCCACGGCTTGTCAAGGGGCAATAGCAGGCTGCTGCTGTGCACAAGTGTGGATGGTCGGCGCTACTGCTTGTTGTGTTGCACCCCGCATGCAGTTCTTTCAAGCGGGTGCCACCATGTAGGTCCGGACCAGCTGGTGGTTTCACAGGCAAGCCCCGCTTGGCCAGCTCAGGCGAGCGTGCTGCTGCCGCAGGTGGGGACGGCGGTGGTGACGCGGCAGGACAAGCGCTTGGCGCTGGGTCGCCTGGGCTCGCTGGTGGAGCAGATCGAGGCGCTGGTGTCCAAGGACCGGCAGGTCATCCTGGTGCGCCCCTCCTCTGCGCCGCGCTGCCTCTGTGGGACTCGGCGCAGGTGCGTCGCAGCAGCGCGCGGTAGCGCCGCAGGTTGACGCGCGTTTCGCGGCCGCAGCGTTTGCCGCAGGTACCCGCTGCATCCGTGCTTGCAAGAGCTTGCTGCAGTGCCGCATGCGTGGACGTCCCTCGCACGTCTGTGCAGGACAGAGACCTCCTGCCGCGCAGCGCATGCTCTGCGCCTGCAGCGGCGGATGATAGCCGAGTTCTGAACACGCTGCCGCCCGCTGCTGCAGGTGACCAGCGGCGCAGTGAGCGTGGGGCGGCAGAAGCTCTTCCACCAGCAGATCCTGAACAGCAGCCCACTGCAGATGCAGATACAGTCCGGCTCGCTCACACCGCAGATCTGCGGTGCGTGCCGTCTTCGGGCTTCCCGCGGCAAGCGCTTGCATGCGTGTGTGCGGTTGCTATCTACCCAGTGGGGGCGCTTGTCGTTGAGCAGTTTGGTGAAGACGAGCATTTGCAAAGATAGTCTCGCAACTGATATAATATAAATGCATTCGCTTAACATTCCAGCAAAGAACGCTGTGGCAAAGTACCGAGTAGCTCACAAAGCGTATTGGCTTTGCAACTATGGTGCTGCAACACGTTCGGCAGGGAATCCATCTGACGGAGGAGGGTATGCCTGCAGGGCGTGCGGCAGCAGCGACGGGCCAGAGCGGGCTCATGGCCCTGTATGACAATCTGTTCACAATGATGGATCTGCAGGCCGCACAGGTGTGCTATTCTCGCTGTCCCTTGTGCCGTACCTGCACCTTGCAGGCATGTATGCTGACTATGCTGGGGCTGTGCCCGCACCTCACTGGTTGCAACCCTCAAAAAATTGATGCGCTATCCAGCTGTTGTTATTCTCTATTGATCGTGACGGCATGGATGTTGTCAGGTGACAAAGTTGCCAGCAGAACTGACTGCTTGTCTGCTCGCCAGGGCAGTGCTGTGCGGCTCATGCACTGAGCTGCCGCATGCGTGCGCGCGCAGCTGCTCGTGACGCCGCGGGACTTCAGGGACCCGTCGTTCAAGGCGAACCTGCGGGAGACGACCGAGGAGCTGCTCAACATGGCCCGCGTCGTCCCTGTGTTCAATGAGAATGACGCCATCTCAGACCGCACGAGGGTGCGCTGAGGCTGTGCTCCGCGTTGCCATGCTCTGCCAGAGGGAGGTTTGGCCGAAGCTTTGCTACACGCAGACATCCAAGTCCACTTGAAAAAGTGGATCACTCCTGTGTGGCCGTCGCCAGCCATGCCTCACCCCCGCTGACACCCGCGGCGCGTGCGCAGGACGGCGGCAAGGGCAGCGGCTTCACCGACAACGACAGCCTGGCCAAGGAGCTCGCGCACGAGCTGCGCGCGGACCTGCTCGTGCTGCTCACCAACGTGGACGGCCTGCTCGACGGGCCGCCCGGCGCGCGCGGCTCCAAGCGCGCGCCCGCCCTCGCTCGCGCGGCTGCTGCGGTCCCCGCCTGCGGCGTGGCATGCTCCTCTGCATGCGCCGCTTGTTGTGTGCGCAGGCGCGTTGTATGCGCGCAGGCGCGCACCGTCCCGACGCATGCAGTTCTTGGGCTTTGGTGCGGTGGTGCATGATAGAAGGAAGCTCTGCTCGCTGGAGGACTCCCACCAATGCTGCCCGCATGACTGACAGATTATGAGAGGGGAGGTCAGGCTGGCCTGTGCGAGCACCGCCGTCGGTGAAGGAGGCGGGGCCTGTGCTGTCCGCGCAACCTAATGCTGCGCGCCGGCCCACGCATGCGCCTCACGCTGCCCGGCGCGCGCGCAGGCTGATACGCACGTTCACGCCGGCCGTGATGGAGGGCGTCGCCTTTGGCAGCGCGAGCACGGTCGGCCGCGGCGGCATGGAGGCCAAGGTGGCCAGCGCGTGGGACGCCGCGCAGGGCGGCGTCGTCACCGTCATCGCCAACGGCAAGAAGTCGGACGTGCTGCTGAAGGCGCGCGCTCTGTGCTCAGCTGCAAACCGCCCTGTCCCCCAGGAGCGTGCCAAGCCTGAGCCGACCTGGGGTTCTTGGTGACTGGTGTGCTGACTGCGCATGTGGCACTTGGCAGGTGGCACTATCACCGTGGGTGGCCGTGTAGGTCCGGTGGGGGTTTCCAACACCCCCACAGGTTGTTACTGCATCAACTTGTCCGGCGGGAGGGCAGGCAGTGCAGCTGTACACCGGTCGACTGCACTGTGACCGCGCATGGGTTGCAAGGCTCCGGCGTGCTGACACTCAGGGCGTGGCGGCGCGGCGCGCAGGTCATGGAGGGCGTACAGGAGGGCACGCTGTTCGACCGCGACGTCGTCGACAACATGAGCAGCCGCGCCGCCAGCCGCGCGCCCAGCGACGCGGGCGACGACGTGGCGGCGGCGGCCACGTGCGCGTCGCGCGAGCTGGCGCACGCCGCGCGCAGCGCGTCGCGCGCGCTGCAGGCGCTGCCGACGCAGGCGCGGCCCCCGCGCCGCAGCCGCAGCCCGAGCCTGAGCTCCTAGCTGTGTGCCCGGCCGGCCAGGAGCTCCCCGCAGGCCGACCTGGCTATGATGGTGGTGGCGACGTGGCGGCACCTGTCACAGGCGCGCTGCGTGGGCGGCCAGGCGCGCAGCACGGCGCGTGCAGCATGCTCACCGAGGCCACAAGGGTGCCGTGGCAATATGGCGGGGCGCAAGTGCGGCGCGCGCGCGCGCGCGCAGAAGCGGGAGGCCATCCTGATAAGCATTGCAGACGTGTGCAGCATGCTTGTCAAAGCAATGGGTGTGCTGTGGCGTCATTGCGGCGCGAGTGCGGTGTGCGCATGCGCAGAAGCGGGAGGCCATCCTGATGCGCATCGCGGATGAGCTGGAGGCGAACGAGGCGGCCATCTTGGACGCTAACGCGGTGGACGTGACCGCGGCGGAGCGGCGGCACATCGACGCGACGCTGCTGCAGCGCCTGCGCCTCAAGCCGGCCAAGCTGCGCACGCTGGCGGCGGGCATCCGCGCGATTGCTGCGCAGGAGGAGCCGCTGCGCAAGGCGCGCCCCGGCCGGGCGCACGCCAGCACGTCCTGCCGCAGACAGCTCGATGGATGGTGCTGATGTGGCGGCTGGCTGCTGCGGGTGCACTGCGCTTGCTCGCACCCTGCACAGGATCTGGTGTAACCTAACTTGTAAGCTGGCGGCCGCTCGCGCAGGTGCTGTCGCGGATGGAGCTGGCAGACGGCCTGGTGCTAGAGAAGGTGACGACGCCGATCGGCGTGCTGCTCATCATCTTCGAGGCGCGGCCGGACGCGCTGCCGCAGATCGCCGCGCTCGCCATCCGCTCCGGCAACGGCCTGCTGCTCAAGGCGCGCGGCGCGCCGCGGCCGCCCGCCTGGGCGCTGGGAGCTCTGGCGTGGGCCGCGCTGCTCATTTGCCGCCAGTGTCATGCTGCGACCTGCTCAAGCTGGCCAGCTCGCGTAGATGACGAGCGCAGCTGTGCCCGGGCAGGGTGGCACTGAGGCCAAGAACAGCAATGAGCTGCTGCACGGCATCATCCGCGACGCGATCGTAGCGGTTGCGCCGGAGGTCGGCCCGGGCGCCGTGTCGCTGGTCAACACGCGCGGCGAGATCGGCGAGCTGCTTAAGCTGGACGATGTGATCGACCTCGTCATCCCGCGCGGCGGCAACGCACTTGTGAGCTACATCCAGCACAACACGCGCATCCCCGTCATGGGCCACGCCGACGGCATCTGCCACATCTACATCGACGCGGCCGCCGACATCGACGCCGCGTGCGCCGTGGTCGTTGACGCCAAGACCGACTACCCGGCCGCCTGCAACGCGGTCGAGAAGGTCCTGGTACACGAGGCGCTGTTCGGGCCGCGGCTGTACAAGCTGCAGGCGCGCGGCTGCCCGCGGCGCTCTTTGCAGGGGTCTGTGGTGCGGGTGGCCACAACAGGCGCCATGCCAGCTTTGCGGGCAGCTGAGGAAGACCGTCTGCATGCTGGCCGTGCGGACCTTGCAGGCACACCGCTCAGGATGTTCTCAGGATCCCCAAGCTGCCCGTGCGAGCCAAGGGAAGGACCACTGTTTTGCAACTGGGCCCTACGCCGCTGGGCTCGGTGCTGATGCTGTGCTCATCGCGTCCGTGGGCAACGCGTCAGCATCAGGCGCCTCCGCCGTCTGACCAGCAGCTGATGCGCGGCCGGGCAGGCCGCACTGCGCGAGGCGGGCATCTCAGTGCTCGGCGGCGACCGCGCCGCGCCACGCATGGGCCTGGGCCCCGCGCCCAGCGCGCGCATCGAGTACGGCGCCAACACGCTCACGCTGGAGCTGGTGGCCGGCCTGGACGAGGCCGTGGAGCACATCCACGCGAATGGCTCCGGGCACACCGAGGCGATCATCACGGGTGCGCGGCGTGCTGGGCGCACCATGTCGCGACCGCACAGTGGATGGCGGGAGCAGTGCCATTCTCGGCAGCTGGGCACTGCATGCAGTGCGGGCGGGACGTTTGCTGCATACGCTCTCAGTCACGCTCATGCAAGCTTGCATGCGGTGCTGGTACTCATGATGCAGCATCTCTGTACAGCCACGTGCGGCAGCCTTGTACACCTCACGCATACATGTGAGAGAGGCAGACATGGGGCATTTGCACGAGATGGCATTGCTGCTGTGAAAGGAGTATGCTGTGCATGCAAGAGTGGGGCGCATGGCTGAGCCGCGAGCGCGCGCTGGCGCCGCCAGAGGACAAGGCCACCGCGGAGGAGTTCCTGCGCCGCGTGGACAGCGCGTGCGTGTTCCACAACGCATCGACGCGCTTCGCAGACGGCTACCGCTTCGGCCTGGGCGCCGAGGTGCGGCTCCCCCTGCCCCGCTGCAGTTTGCGGCGTGGCAGCGGTGTCGAGGGGCCCGCGGCTGCCGCTGCCGCTGCTGAGCGCCGGCGGCAGCGCTGCGGGCATGCGCGCGTGGGGTCGGGCAGGCGTGGAGGGCCTTGCTGCTTGAAAACTGCCCTCCAGAGTTGTGAGACCCAGACAACAGAGGGATGTGTTGATATGCGCCTGTGCGCCTTTACAGCTTCCCTGCGCGCATTGGGAAGCAGGCCGGCGCGCGCGCCGTGCGCATCAACCTGCGTGGGCCGAGCCGTGTGGCGGGCCTGCAAACGGCGCACCTGCGACGGTGGTCAGTGTGTCCAGTCAACGGCCTAGGTGACAGTACTCCATGCATCACTTTGCCCGTCTCACGCCCCTTGTGCTGGGCGCAGGTGGGCATCAGCACCGCGCGCATCCACGCGCGCGGGCCGGTCGGCGTGGAGGGCCTGCTCACCACCAAGTTCCTGCTGCGCGGGCGCAACCAGACGGTGGAGAAGGATGCGCACATCGCGTACACGCACCGGCCGCTGGCCGTCGCGCCCGGCGAGCTCACCAACGGCGGCGCGTAGGGCCGCACGGAGGCGGGGAGCGTGCCCTCTGTGTGCAGCTCGGCTCCAGCCAGGCTCGGGCCGCGCCTGATAAGCCGGGAAGGTGCGGCGGGAGGAGCAGAGCTATCGATGCTTGGCGCCGTGCTGCCGCTGATGCGCACGCCAATCGCTCGCATGAGGCTTTCATTGTGATCGGCTATTGGCATTTTCCATTGCCAGGGTTGTCCAAGGGTCGTGCACTTGCTGCATCTCCGTGTTGTGGTAAATATGGGCGTCAGCCAGGCTGTGAGCGCGCGATGGCCAAGTTTTGCAAGCGTGGCAATGCATGATGCGTGCTGGCTTGCAGGGCTGGCACAGCTTTCGGCGCTGTGCCCCGATTTTGGTGCCGCGTTTTATTTGTAGCTAGCGGGGCAAACTTCCTAGCTAGCCGGGGGGTCTGGTGGAAGAGGCTGTCTGGCATAGAGAAATAGCTATTTCTCATATCTATGAGACGAAGTGCGCCGCAAGGACTGGACCTGCAACACCGGCGGCGCACATCAGGGCATGTAGCCTGTGAGGACAGTTGGTTGGTGGGTGCCGCAGCCGGCTGACAGCAGCAAAGGAGTATCCAACATTTGCTGCCTTGCCAGTGCCTGCCGACGGCAGGCTGCCGTGCTGGGCTGCGGATGGGACTGGGGCAGGGCGTCAGTGTGTCAGGGAGTCCCTTTCAGCGCGCGCTTGCCATCTGTCTGATCTTTCAAGTGAGAGTTGTATCAGCTGCCCTGGCAGACGAGCTGACGGTGAGCAGCATGGCCGTTGTGGCCCAGACAAAGCAGACAGGTCAGAGCCATCTTTTCTAGCTCTGCAAAAAATGTAAGCTTGTGCTGCGTCTGCACGGCGCTGTCGGAAAGGGAGGCAAGCAGGCCCTGTGTGCAGGGCATTGCGACTCTGCCATGTAAGCACTGCACAACCGCGAAGGTCGGTGTTACACAAGTTGCACTGCCTAACTTGACCAGCCCACCCCTCCCAAACCGCTGCTTGCCGCTCAGTAGAAGAAGCCCAGCACCTGCGCGTACAGCACAACCCTCAGGGTCTACATTGGCTCAGAGTAGTCCCAGCCATGCCAGGGCCCTGACTGCAACTCCCCCATTACCAGGCGAGGCGTGGCCCTGGTTCCCCCAAGCCCCCTCCACAATCCCTCGGCGCCAGGCGTACTCCACCGCAGTGATAAACCACCACAGTGCACGAAAACAATTGTATGTATTGGGCAAGCACCCGCAATGCAGAGCCGGAGGTGGTAACAGAGAGAGAGAGACGGCCTGACAAAAGGTGTGACATGCAGGAGAGGCTCGTTCGACGCCGCCGCACCTTGCCGCCGACCTTCTTCCTGCGCGCCTCCTCGTGGTCCATGATGCCGGCCGAGGTGGTCAGCACGATGACGCCAAACTGCGCGGCGCCCAGAGCTGTCAGTGCTCGGCGCACTGGCGCGGTCCGCCGCCTTCCAGTGCGATGGCGCTTCGGATGTTCCCTGCTGCCTCTGCCCCCGTCAGCCTTGACACGAAAGGCACGAGCGCTCGATGAGATGACGCTCGCACGAGCGCACAGCCTGCAGGAGCAGCCCAGCACAACGCCAATTCTCATGCGTTTGCGGGCGTGAGGCCGTTGCAGCCGGCGCTGCGCACCAGCCGCGAGGGCAGCAGCCGCGCCACCCAGTCCTCGATCTGCCCATGCTGAATGTCATAGCGCGGGGAGATCACGCCGCACTTGTTCAGCCTGCAGTTGCAGGGGCCAGTGTGAGTGTGGGAGCGCTGGGACGGCGCCGCTGTAGGCGCTGAACGGCGGCAGGCAGCGCGTCACGCGCAGCAACAGCAGGCGCCAGCAAGCCTGCTGGTAGCAAGCTGAAGCGCTCAACAGGCGCTCACCGGCCGTTCAGCTCCACCACAATCTTGCAGCCGCGGTGGTCGTCGACAATCTCAAACTCGCCGATGTAGCCTGCCACAGGGCGGCACACAGCACGTTATGTTTGAATACACACTGCGAATACCAAAACTTTACCAGGCCAGCTGCAACACCTCTAGAAATTATGGCGCAGAGTGCTGTGCCAAGCACTCACGCCTCCTCTGACACCTCGCACAAGCTAGCAGCGCCGCAGTCCACGTTTTGCCAAGACGTCCAAAGGCGTCTCAACGCCGCGGCGGTGGTATGCGCAACACCCTCACAAGGGAGTGCCCGGTGGTGGCACAGCCGACAAGGCGCGCAGGCCGAGGGACGCACCCTTCTTCATCATGACCTGCAGGAACTTTATGACCACCTTTGAGCTTGGTCGGATCAGCACCTGGCGCTTGCCGCGCTTCTCTGCGTTGTACATGCTCTTGAGCGCATCGCCCAGCACGCTGATACGCACCATGCTGGCGCCGCTGCTCAGGCGTGCTGGAACTCTGCAGCTACAGGAGCCAGACCGCACTTTCGTGAGCTTGGCGGCTCTGTGCGCACTAAACCCTCGCCCTCCCCCTTTTCAGGTTAATCAGCAAGTGCACTTTCGGAATGCGGATCAATCAGCCCCGCGGTTCAAGTCCAGTCCCTCGACTCCTCTAGCCAGCCTGGGCGTTTGCGCACGGCACATAAGGACCAGTGTGCGCAGCGCACGCCTGTGGGAAGCCCCCAGCCACCCACCAGCCCACGTGTGCAGGGGCTGAGGCCAAGCCGCAGCCATGACAGAGACCTTGCGGCGGGGGTACCCCGGCATGAAGGCGCGCACTCGCGAGACTTGCCCTATCGCAGATGCTGCTGCAGTGTTGCTGTGCCGAGGCCGGCCTGCTGCCTCGCAACGGAGTGCGCGCAGTGGCTGTGCGGCTACGCCCTTGTCAGCTCGGCACCCGTGCGTCCGTGGTCGCTGCCGGCGGTGCGACACAGGTGGTAACAGCCGAGCCCTGCGCGCAGTCCGTGAACGACATGCCGGCGGTGCAAGACGGGCCCCCGCCCGGCGGGTACCCCGCGATCCGCTTCGCGCGCCGTATCCCGAGCACAGGCCCCAGCGGTTTTACTCTGTTCGCGGTCAGCGCCGCGGTCATGGCCTACGGCTTCTACAAGGCGCGCTCGCCTGCCGGACGCTTGTGGGGAGCCCTGGCTGCTTGAGCACCGGCTGCTTTGTCGGCGTGCCGCCGGCCGCTTTGTCTTAGAGTAGTGTTTGCCCCTTCGGACAGTCTCGGCGCTGCTTCAGACAGCCAGCCTATGTCATTCAGGCACTGGGTTGTTGAGCGCATGAAAGTTGGCCGGGCCACTGCATAGGCCGAACGGCGTCACCTCAAAATTAAAGTGCCCATACCGCGTTGTGAAAGCAGTCTTGTGCTGCGTCTCCTGGGGCGAAGGGGATCTGCTAGTACCCGCTGCACAGGTCAAGCGGCTATTAGCAGCTTCCCGCTCGACCTGCGCAGCGGCTACTCGCAGATACCCATAGCACCGGAGGACGCACACTAGACTGCGTTCAAGACCTGATATGGGCAGTTTGAGTTTAAGGTGACGCGGTTTGGGCTGTGCAACGCCCCGGCCGTCTTGCAAGCGCTCATGCGCCAAGTGCTTGAGCTAAACAGATATAAGAATGTTGTCCAAACAGACAATGATAAAAAGGGCTGAACGATTGAACGTAGTGCAGTGCTCGCTATGATGCCAAGGGCTGCGAGCTAACAGAACAACGCAACGCAGTGCACTCTGTGCGTCTGCGTGCCGCCTTGTCCAGCGAGGTCCTGGGCTCTGGGTGTTTTGCAAGCTGGTCAGGCAGGGAGTGCATAGAGTGTGCCGTGTTCAGGTGGCAGGTTCAAGTCAGGCTGGACCGGCGCGCGTCGCTGGCACGCATTGGTGCCCAGGCCCCTGGCTGTGATATATATAGAGACCGGGAAGTGGCTGGACGGGCGCAGGCCGACAAGGGGCCCGCACCGTCGGGGCGTTGCGCGCGTAGGCTGTGCAACGTGGCAGCAAGACTTCATACATGTACCATAAGGATTTTGCTGAGACCCACAAGTTTTCTGCAGTGGAGCGGCAGGCGCAAATTAGGAAGGGCGCTTGGAGCTGGGCGTGCCGCGGGCAAGCGAGCGGGCAACGGGCCCTGCTACCAAGTGCAGATTGAGAGTGCGCGTTCTGCGAGCGCAGGTGGGAGAAAGAAGCTGGCGCGGCGCCGCCGGCGAGCGAGCTGGCCGCGGGCCCCGCCGCCCCGCGGCGACGGACAGCGCGCCCGCTCCGGGCGGGGACCCTGACTCCGCTCCTGCCGCGGGTGCAGGTGGGCGAGGGCAACCTGGAGTGGCGCGTGCTGCGGGCCAGGCGGCAACGGAGGGTGCGCCTGCTGCGGGCGCGGACGCTGACCGTGCTCCTGCCGCGGGCGCAGGTGGGCGAGGGCAACCTGGAGCGGCGCGCGCTGCGCGCCGAGAAGCTGGCGATGCGCGAGATGCTCTACCCGGTGCTGCAGGCGGAGGAGGACCGCAGGCGTGGGGCTGCCTGCTGACTGACTGAGGCTGCGCGTGATGCAATGCGTATCAGGGTTTTTTGCGTCGCATGTTGACACGGACCGCGCTGCACATTCCCTGCCTCCGCCGTGGATTTGTGTTCTGCTGCGGGCATGCTCACCAGGCTGCTGCACTTGCTGGAGCGCAAGCTGTGCTGGCTGCGTGCAGGTGGGTGAAGGAAAAGGAGCGCTGCCTCGAGAACGAGGCGAAGATCATGAAAGACGTGCGCCTGCCTTTGCCATACACAGTGCTGTGGGGGGACTATCCTCGTTTTCTACTCTGCTGACGCGCGGGGGGCTGGTTTGTTGTGCGTGCAAGACAACAACGTTTTGCTGCGGGGTATGCCTATGTGTATTGAGGCGTGACGGACGGCGGCGCAGGTGCCTGGGTGGGAGGTGGGCAAGAGCGTGTACTTTGGCAAGCACTGGGTGCCGCCTGCGCAGCCGGTCGGCGTGTACCGCGAGATCCTGCAAGGCAGGTAATGCAGCATGGTTGTAGTGCGGCTGTAGTGTATCTGGGTGCCTCTCTGCGGGCGCATACGCTGCGTGCTACGTCTTAGCGGGCACAAATGCCACTGTAACATTCTATTGGTGCGGTCATATCTAGCTAGTTCTATGCAGCCCTGTTCCGTCTGGCTGGCTTGCAGGTCCCTGGCGAATACTACTTTGTATACTAATACAAATGATAGCACAGTGGTGATGCGCTGGTGGACCCTACCCCTTGAGGCATGAGGCATCAGGAGGCTTGCAGCACAGCGTTCCACGTCGAGCCCACCTGCTTTTTAAGTGTTTCAGCGCATTCGACGTCACATTCTCAGCTTTCAGACTCCCCGCTTGCTCCCTCACTTGTACGCCGAAGTCATGCTGACTGCCGGCCTCGCTCCCTGCGGCTTTGTAGCTCGGACGCCTCCGTCCAGCATGTACTCTGGCCACGCCGGCAGCCTGCTGTGCCGCATCCCCAGCCCGCCCAGCCCTTCGAGCGTTCACCAGAGCTTCTCGGCCCTTGTGCGGGTGAGTAGCGTGTGAACGCGCGCGTGGGCTGCACGGGACAAAGTTCAGAGCTGCATGTTCTTGGGGCGTCTGCTTGGCCAGCGTCGGGTGGGTCTGTCCTGCTGGCACTGCGTCAAGCTTGTGAGGCTGTAGTGCACACATTGCAGGCATATTGTGGTGGCTTGGCCTTCTGCCCATGCTCATTCCCAGAACTAGGTGCAGCGCGGTGACACTTCAGCTGTGCTCGCAGGCCACCGCAGACGAGCAGAGCAGCCTGGAGGAGGCCGCTGACGCTGTTCAAGTGGAGGCCGTGGGCATTCCCAGCATCTCGCCTGAGCAGTTACAGAACAGCTCGCTCTTCGACGGCTTCCCCTTCAGCAAGGGCCAGGAGGTCATCAACGCGCGGGCGGCCATGGCTGGCTTTGTTGCGGCTGTCGTGTCGGAGGTGGCGACCCAGAAGAGTGTCTGGGTGCAGATTGCGGGCCGGTGCGTGGCCCGCATTTTTGCCTGAACAGTGTGTGGTTAGGATGCTATGTTGGCAAAGGTCTGTTCCATATTCTGACTTAATTTGAGCTTCTTGCACGCAAGTCACGCCCTGACTGGGTCCCCAGCAGACTCGCACTAAACTTGCATACGTTGTGGCCCGGCAGGTATAATGATGGGGACCTGGTGCAGAGGGCGAACGGCACAGCGTCGCTGCTTTTTGGCGCGATTGTTGTGCTGCTGTCCTACGCAACGCTGGCGCCTTTCTTCCTGAAGGGTGAGACCAACACTGCGCGCAGCTTTGGACCGTTCACGCCTACGCGCGAACGCGACGTTGGTGCGACACGTGCCGCCTCTGCCCGTACTGCATGTTATGCCTGCCTCGCACATATTTTTTGCAGCAGTGCTGCACTGTATGCATGTGTAGTTATGCACTGCGCATGCAGAGGCGCGCTTGTGTGTTATTTGATCAGTGTCATTAGACTGCGGCTCTGGGTGCAGGCCGCGTTGCCATGCTCGGCTTCGCCCTGCTGCTGGCGGTGGAGTCTGCCCGCGGCAACACGCCCATCTTCTGAGGGAGCGCTGGACATGGAAGTAGTCAGCTAGGTGGTTTTGAAGTTGTTGGTTTATTTACACCTGAGAGCGTAGATCTGAGCCGCAGCAGGGGTAGGTATGGAATACAGCTGTAGCAGGCATGAAGGCTCAAAGGATGCACTCAACGGATGCAGCAAGTGTGTCAATGTATGCAAAGTGATAGGCAGCACTTGCTTGTTGTTTCGTACACTGGTGAACTGCCAAGCAAGGTTTGGGGGATCCAAACCCATATGCACTCTGTGCATGTGTCACTTGTGCAAAAATTTGCTGTTTTGCAGAGTGTGTGTGCACACATGGTGGTGAATCGGCGACCCGGGCGTGCTGTATGGATGATTGAGTAGAGCTGCAGGGTTTGGCAGGCCTGTACTGGCTGTCTATGCACGATGATGAGGTGTTGACGAGGGCGGAGCCAGACAAGTGCACTGGCAGGTTATGCCTGTCATGCTGCTTGTCTGTGGGCCTGCCCATAGTTATTCAAAACGCATGTTGTGGCCTGCATGGCCAGTAGCACCCAAGACTTGTAACAAGAGTCGGTAGCCGCATCCTGTTCGTGGACAGGTTTAGCAATTTGTACACAGTTCATGGATTGCAAACACCAGCCATGTTGCTTTGGCATGTTGTCTTACTCAGCAGCAAGTCACTGCCAGAGCATTTGTGTGTCATGCAACCTCTCATCTGCACAAAGTTGCATGCTCTGTTAGAGGAATTTCCGAACGCAATCTCACAATAGAGTGGCATGCTGCTTGTGTGGCATGCTGCTTGTGGTATGCCACACAAGAGAGTATTGAGAACAAGCAACCTCGCTCTAAGTTCTGTGGTAGGCGGGCTCTCCACAGCTCTGGCTATTCCCCTACTTTGCGAACAATGCAATGTCGCCCTGTTCTGAGTTGGCAACAAGGTGCTGCGCCTCTTGGTAACCCATAGCAGATTGGAGCGGGGGCAGGTGAGCAGCAGCAAGTGTAAGCCAGCCATGAGCGCACCCATGCGCCCAGCAGGCAGCTTCGTGCCGCCTAAGAGCGTGCCCAGGCGCCGTGGCTGCTTTGGGACAGCTCGCAGGCCATCGCTTTGCAGTGGTAAGCCCGAGACATAACTCGCATGCCCTACCCTAGCCACCTCCTTGGGTTCGGTTTTGCCACTGGCTCGCTGTAACACACTTGCAAAATGGGTCAGCGAGTAAGTGGATGTTGCAAGCTTAAGCCAAGGGGTGGAGGCCAAGTCAATTCCCCACCCGTCAGTTCCTGCAGTGCCTGCGTGAAAAGAGGCTAGCTTTTCAGCAGTGGCAGCAAGAGCCGTTGAGCGCCAGCAGCCTGTGCACCGCACGATGCCTGCGCTTGCACTGCTGGTGTGGGTTACTTTACACCAGCCCGCAGCAGAATGCAGCCTGTCCGGACTGAACCACTGCAGCAGGAACGCTAACCTGCTGTGGCTGATGCAGGCCGAGGCTACGCAGCGACCCCGGCGCTCAACAGCGGCGCGCCGGCCAACAGCGCGCTGGCAACTCGCGTGCCTTCCCAGCAAGGCGCCCTGCTAAGGCGCCCGGCCGTGGCGCGCGCGTGCGCCCTCCGCCGCCATTCTTGTGCGTCGCGCGCGCGCTGCCCAGCTCCATAGCAGCCATCTCCTGTGCCGCTGCTGTGACTGGTGTCAGGGCACGGGCGTTGCAGCACCGCGGTGCACACTCTCGGGCGTCATCGACGTCCTCCATAAGCGTTGCGCGCCTCCGCGGCCTCGTACTCGTCGCACTCCAGCGAGGTGACGCCGCTGCGGCGGCTGCCGAGGAGCGTGCTGCCAGTGAGCATGCTGCCAGTGAGCGTGCTGCCAGTGAGCGTGCCGCGCGCGCCACCGAGGCCCGCCCACGCCGTCTATTACGACATGGGCGCCGCCGTGCTGTGTGTACCAGCAAATGTGTGCGTGCATCAGCGAGTGTGCGTGCCTGTGTACCAACGAGTGCGACGTCTGTTGTGCGTGTGTACCGAGGAGTGTGTGCCTGCCTGACGCATGCATACACTTGGTTGGTACGCACGGCACGGCGGCGCCAACGCCGGGGTGGGCCTGGATTGCCTCTTGCGCGGCGCGCTCATTAGCAGCGCGCTCTATGGCAGCCGCCGCAGCGTCACCTCGCAGGAGTGCGACAAGTGCGAGGCCGCTGAGGTGCGCGCCACGGCGCTCATGGAGCCTGTGGTTGATGCCCGAGAGCGTGCCGCCGCCGCCGCGGACGCGGCCGCCGTCCAGCACGGATGCGGTTGAGATGCACCCTGAATATATGTAGTGGCCAACCTGGCCAGTGCATGTACATGATGCACATCGTGTGCATGGCATCATGGCATGCACTGCCCTTGATGATATGGTTGAGTGTAATTGTTCAGAAATTACCTGAAACACCAATCTTGTTGAAAGATCATGCTCCAGCACCAAACTCAGCAATCAGAGGCGCTGCGCCATCTCATACTAGCATAAAAGCTTCCTTCAGCCAGACGGCCATGCAACTTGGTAGGCCGGTCTGCGGCTGTGTAGGGGCTGTGTAAGGAAGGAAGGGGGGCGTGAGTGTGAGCTCCTCAAGAGCTGTGAGCTTTTCAAAAACGCGCCCGACAGGCGGCGGTGAGCCTGCGTGGGGTCAATGCTGACCGCGAAAGGTGGTCCTGGTGCAGCAGTCACTGATGCGCTGACGCCTGGGTGTCTGTGCGCACCCGTGCTGCACCACGACGCACTCGCATGCGTCAGGAGCGCCCATTGGCAGAGCACTCAGCCACGGAGGAGAGGCACAGGCCGGCTATGCGCGATGCAAGCGCAAGCGGAGGTGCGGCTGGAGCGTTTGGGGGTGCACGCTCAATTGAGCACAGCTTGCCGGCCAGTCGGGCACAGTGCAGGGCGCTGCGGCCGATCCAGGCTGGCTACCATCACAGGCTGCTCCTGCCAAGGCGCACCAAGACGCGCTGGAGCTGAACGAGCTCACGGCCATCACGCCGCTCGATGGGTGCGTCCCTGTCCAGCAACGCAGGGCTGTCCTCGGCGCTGAGTCCGCTCTGTGCGGTGCAAAGAAGGCTGCAAGACTGTGCCAGGCATACAGAGGTGATGCTGGCAGGCGGCGCTGAACGAGGCGCGGCGCGGCGCGCCGCAGGCGGTATGCGGGGAAGGTGGCGGCGCTGCGCAGCGTGTTCAGCGAGTTTGGCCTCATACGCTGCCGCGTCCTGGTCGAGGTGCGGCGCAAGCAAGAGCGGCCCATGCAGTGCTCTCCTCTGTGTGCACGCGTCAGAGTTGTCAGGGAGGAGCGAGCCCGGCGGCCGGTGGTCTAGCAGCGCCCCTGTCGGCTCTGCATGTCGCACGATCGACCTGGGGCGCCGGCGCGCAGGTGCGCTGGCTGCAGCAGCTGGCTGCGCTGCCCGGCGTGCCGGAGGTGCCAGGGTTCAGCGCCGGCGCGAATGCGCTGCTCGATAGCCTGGCCGCTGACTTCGGCGTGGCTGACGCGGCGGAGGTGAAGGAGGTGCGCGCTCCTACAGAGAGAGTGTCACGCTGCAACGACTTCAGTGCCCTGCGTGGTGGTCTGCTGTCAGCCGTGCGTGCGGATGTGTGAGACGGCGCATGAGGCTGGGCGTGCCGCGCAGTCCTTGCACCCGCATCGGCTGCCGCCAATGCAGCGACACTAGCAGACGAAAGGCCAGCCTGCACATGCTTGCATCGCCGCAAGAGCCCTCATCTAGGGAGTGGGGCGGGTAGCGGCGTGCAGCCTGCCGCGGCACGCCATGCAGGAAGGCGCGAGGCTGCGCCATGCTGGGCGCGCAGGTCGAGCGCGTGACGAACCACGACGTCAAGGCGATCGAGTACGTCATCAAGCGGCGGCTCCAGGGCAACGCCGAGCTTGCTCGGGTGAGCGCCCCGCGCGCGTCTGCCACACATGCACCAGCAAGCGGGCTGATCAGGTGCACAGGCCGCACAAGTTCTCAACAGCACAAAAGCCGTGCCGCTGCCGTGATCCTGGGAGTGTGCTGCATGCTCCCACTCCCGGACAGCGCTCCGCAGCCGCACTGCCGCAAACAGTGGCAGAGGCGCAAGAGCCCCATCAGGCCACGCGCGCTCTTCGGCCGCGGGGCCCTGGCACAGACACGCCCAGACCCGCGCGCGCAGGTGCTCGAGTTCACGCACTTTGCGTGCACCAGCGAGGACATCAACAACCTGGCGCACGCGCTGGCGCTGCGCGAGGCGCGCGAGCGCCACCTGCTGCCCGCCATGGACGCGGCGCGCGCCCGCCCTCAGCGACTTTCAAGGCTGTCGTGCCCGCATCCTGCACAGAGCGTGTTGGCTGTGTCTGTCGCGGCCATGCTTCTGTGAGGGTCCCCAAGGGCAGCACGCTGTTCTCGGCGCCTGCTGTGGACATGGTGGTGTTTATCTGTTGGGTGGGGAGGACTGCGCGGATTTCGTGGGCTCGCACAGTCTCGTGCAGAAATATGGTAGCAGGTACCTGTGCAATGGGGAAATACGCGGCGGCGGTCCTGCTGGCTGAGCGCTCAGGCGCGGCCATGCCGGCGCGCGTGCGTGGCCAGGCGGTCCTGAACGCGCCAGCCTCTCGTGCGTCCCTCTCTCGTGCGCGCAAGCGCGGGCGTGCGAGCGGCCGCGCGCGCGCAGGTCATCGACGCGGTGGCGGGCCTGGCAGAGGAGCATGCGGATGTGGCCATGCTGGCGCGCACGCACGGCCAGACGGCCTCGCCCACCACGCTGGGCAAGGAGATGGCCATTTTTGCGCACCGCCTGGCGCGCCAGCGGCGTCAGGCGCGCCGCCGCGCGCGCGCGCGCCCCGCACGCGCCCCGCTGCGGGCCGCGCCGCCGGCTCGGGGCAGGCAGGCTTTACTGCTCCACCTGTGAGGCCATCTCCGTACGCCGCCCAGGGCTGCAGTCGTGCCGCAGGCGACGCAGTGCTTGCCTTGAGGCAAGCGTGCTGCTGTCAGCGCGGAACAGTGCGGGCACTGCCGCGCCTCCCGCCCGGGAGTCAGCAGCGGATGCCCCTGCCGCGCCTTTGTTATGACTGCGCTCGGTGGCGGCGTGAATGCATGTTGATTCCACAAGACGTAGCGGGTCAGGCGCACAGCGGCAGTGCCTTGCATCACAGATCGGGCACAGCTCTGGGCGGCCCACGGCGGGGCGCGCCAGCAAGCCTGCTGCCCCGCCGGCGCGCAGGCGGCCGCGGTGCCGCTGTACGGCAAGATGGCGGGCGCGGTGGGCAACTACAACGCGCACCTGGCCGCGTACCCGGGCGTGGACTGGCAGGCCGTCGCGCAGGGCTTCGTCGCGGGCCTGGGCCTGGAGTGGAACCCGTACGTCACGCAGGCGCGCCGCTCTTGGGTTTGAAGGCCCGGGCTTGGCCGCCGGCGTGGCGCCGACCTGCCCGCTGGCCACCTTGAGCCTGCGGTCAGCCCGGTTGCTGCGCTGCCCGCCTGCGAGCGCTAGCTGCGCGCAGCAGCCTGCGGGCCGGCGCGGCTCCCAGCCGCGCCTGCCCGCCCGAGCGGGAGTGCGGGCAGGCACGCTCAACCACTGCTGGGCTCTGTGCCATGCGGTGCTTGCCAGCTGGATCCGCGCGGCTGCATCACAGGCTAACGTGCAGCAGGGCACGCCATGCTCGCTATCACCGCGAGAGGTGCCCTGCGGCAGCAGGCAGCCCTAATAGGCTGCAGTAGGGCCTGCCCCGCCCTCCAGGCGCCCTGCGCGCCGCAGATCGAGCCGCACGACTACATCGCGGAGCTGTTTGGCGCGGTGGCGCGCTTCAACACGGTGCTGCTGGACTTTGACCGCGACCTGTGGGGCTACGTGTCGCTGGGCTACTTCCGGCAGCGCGTGCGGCCGGGCGAGGTCGGCTCGTCCACGATGCCGCACAAGGCGCGCGGCGCGCCCGGGCCGGCGCTCCGTGCCCAGCTCCGGTTCAAATAGTGTGGTAGTTTGTAACATTGAGGGCGAAGTCGGATCGTCCATGATGCCGCACAAGGCGCGCATGGGACCAAGTCGGCGCTCCTTGCTCAAGCCCATCTCTGGCTGGTCGTGGGGCGCGCACAAAAGCGCGCGCGGCCCGCACGTCACCCGCGCCGCACACGGTGGGCGCGAGGCACTG